>Ga0208684_1000199_pt1 | contig 55121 bp, 66 predicted proteins | sample MalvireepMed_b05_FD_184245 | JGI IMG/M metagenome (GOLD analysis project Ga0208684, IMG submission 184245) | Marine viral communities from the Global Malaspina Expedition - Malaspina viral metaG DeepMed_b05 (SPAdes) (version 2) | ecosystem: Environmental > Aquatic > Marine > Oceanic | place... | reverse complement strand
CGGGGAGAATGGGGGATCACTGCCCGCACTGATACGCGGAGAGACTTGCAGATCTCTAAGATTCACCCAGGGTCACCGAGATCTCAGGGCTCTCAACCTCGGCCTAGGGGCAACCTATGATTATAACTCATAAACGCACATTCTTGCATTATTACTAAGCCACCCGGGCCCCCGGGTGGCCCCAGTCTGGTCATCCAGAAACCCGAAGAATTAAATATAATTAATAATTATAACAGCACCCCAACCAAAGTCAGGGTGCTGCATGATGAAACGGTGCATCATGCACCGCAGGGATGTGTCTAATCAGGTGACTGCAATATAGTCCACCAGTCGGGTGGCAATCACGCGACTGCTCTTCTTCTTGTTGCCACCCTTCATGAAGGCGTTCCTGATGCGGGTATTGGATGCGTCTTCGGGGAGATCCTCAAGAGCATCAGTCTCCACCTTAAGGTTACCCATCACGATGATCTCATCATCGTAGGGGGTATCGGTGATAATGCAGAAATTATTTTTACGATATTCTGTGTTTGCAGCCTCAAACGCCGCGTTTGATGCGGTCCAATCGTTCAAGTTCCAGTAGCGATATCGCAGATTCTTGAGACTCCTTCTATCATGGAGTCGGATGGCGATCAAGGTCGCATCGCAGCGATCCTTGAGCATTTCAACAAACAGATCTGTCTCACGGTCACCGAGTTTGTAAGTCCTGTGGGTCTTGGAGTCGCGCACATTTGCTTCCCTACGGTTCTGATAGTGCCCGATGCTGTTGTGAGCATCCCCGTCAGTCAAGAAGACCACATTGGCGATCTGGACATTGTTATTTCTCTGGAAGCAAGGGACAACATCCATGGCGGAGATCACTGCTTCATTGAGCGGGGTGCCACCGAGTTGGAAAGCACGGGGAGTGCCGCGGTATGAATTCACAAGCACTCCCAGGCGGTAGAGGTAAGATGATGCCAACGTATGAGTACGGGCATTCATCTTGCTGCTCAGGAAGTTGAAGAGAGTGAAATCATGGGGTTTAAAATCAGATTCCCGATCCATCTTCCACTGAGGATTATCATTGCGTATCTTTTCAATTTTGTCATGATAACCGTTATCATGAGCATTTAGGTGGGAAACGTCAAAGTAGCGATTGCTAGAGAAGGCATAGACTTCGTAGGGGATTCCTGCCTGTCGGCAAAACTCAACCAGCACCAGCAATTGCTCAATGGTATCCTTGAGGATTTCAGACATTGAACCGGACCAATCAATGTACATAATCATACCATGGCTCTTGCCATCGGCATGGACTTCGTTCTTGAGGAAGATGTCTTCGGACCAGCGGTAGTCAATCATCCGGATGGGATCAAGAATGCCGGTCTTGGCAATGTGCGTTCGCTTCTCAGCATCCGCTGCTTGCTTCTGCTGGAACTGTTGTACCATGTGGTTCACGATAGGCTTAGTGCGCGAAACGAAGGATCGTAGTTCCTTCTCAGTATTTTGGATTTGCTCTTTGGCGTCAGAATCTTTTAAGTAGATCTCATCGTGGCGGGCCCACTCATTGAAGATCTGCTCATATCCGACGATAACGTTATCAAGGTCTATTGCAGGAACGGTGTAATAAAGTTGTTCCTGACCGTGGTTGTCTCGCATATCGCTAACGGCATTTTCATAATTCCGTTGTGATGATCCAAAAGCGTTAACATCGTTGGAATAAGAGTCGTAACTCAAATCGCCAGCACTGTTTCCATCACTATCAATATCGCCGTCCTGTGATTCAGCAGATTTGCCGTCATCAGTGTCGTCTGTCATGCTCTGGCCAGAATCTTCGCCCTGGTCGTTATTAGATTTGGATCCGGAACCGGATTCGGATTGGTCTTCGCTGCCCTCATCGCTGTCACCAGCAACACCCGCAGCACCATCTTCACCTTCGCCCTCGCCCTTGCCAGCATCCGCTTGAGGGCAGTTTTCGTCATTTTCTTTTTGCTCTTGCTTAACCTTTTCAGTAAGATCTTCAGCAATTGCAATGATTTCTTCAAAAGTGTCTGCTGCATCCAACCGCGTGATCCATTGACGTTCTTCGGTGGAGAACGGAATAGTCGCTTGACCATAGATCTCACCCTTGTAGTACAGGTTGATGCGGTCAACGAGGTGCATTTCGACAATTGATTTGCCCTGGAGTTGGAAGATGTCCCGATCATGCAGGGATTTATACGCATGCGAGAAGTCCCGCCGAAGGCCGGGGAACTTTTTCTTAATCAATCGCTCAATGCGCACATCTTCGCAGACGTTGAGAATCATTTGGCGTTCTTGTACGTCTTCGTTTTCACCGATGAATTCTTGCCACCCGTCAGCGGGTGTATGCAGCGCGTGAGAGACTTCATGTCCTACGAGCATGTCATACATGGCGTTATCCATGTTTTGCCATACGGGGAGGGTCAATATACGGGAATGTGTATTGAAAGATGCAGTCTCAGCAGAAGCATGGTGCTGTACAATGAGATCCTCAGACGCGAGCAGGCGTGCAAGGATATCTTTGGAAGCGGTTCGGACGATTGGAGATCCCTGTTTCATCATACCTGTATTATACCAGAAATGGGGTTCATTGCAAGGGGGTGCAGGGGTAAATCCCTGAGAATAGGGTAGATTTTATTATCGGACGTTCGGACTTTTTTGCATTTTATTTCATTTTTATAGGTTTTACCCCTTGACAGCGGGGGTAAATTCTGCTATTCGCGCGGGCATGCGCGCCCGCCCGTTCCTTTCTTATACGCGCACAGCACCCCTAACAGACCCCGAACAAAGAATATTTTGGTCTGTAAGTGCTTATTATACAGGCATTTAGGGGTATTTCTTTTAAAATCTTCCAAAAAAGACCCCCCAACCCCTTGTTTAGGGACTGATATCGGATATAATACACATATCGCGGGACGGTTTCCCGCTCTAGTCCTTTCCTTCGGAGAACTTTTGAATGTCACTTAGCAAGCGCAAACAACATTTCATAAATGCCCTTGCCGCTGCCGGTTGCACTTCACCCGTCAGTCGCCAAGACCTTATCGCTACATGCGAAAGTACAGGCATATATACATGCCCGCCTTCGTGGATCACGCAAGAATCCACTCGCAAGGTGGGACGCGGCCTTTATGATCTTCCTGAATTGGAATCCGCTTCCCCGAAGGAAGCATTGACTCCCGCCCCTGCCCCGGCTTCTGCTACCCCCGTCGCCGTCGCCGCTGTGCAGGGTGCGGTAGAGTCTGTTCCTGCCATTTCAGCGAATTTCGCTATGGGCATGACTGGTGGCGAACGCGCCACGCTCATCCCCCCGAAATTCGCCGCATACGTTCCCTGGGGACACTTCTCCGATGTTGAGAAGATCGTTCGCTCGCGTCAGTTCTACCCGATTTTCGTTACTGGTCTATCCGGTAATGGCAAGACCCTCATGGTTGAGCAGGTCTGCGCCAAGTTGAAGCGGGAATGCTACCGCGTGAATATCACGCGCCAGACCGACGAAGACGATCTGCTAGGTGGATTCCGCCTCATCAACGGTAATACCGTATGGTGCGATGGTCCCGTAGTGGCAGCGATGAAGAGTGGCGGCGTGCTGCTCCTGGACGAGATCGATCTCGGATCCGCGAATATGATGTGCCTGCAACCCGTTCTAGAGGGTAAAGGCGTTTTCTTGAAGAAAATCGGTCAATGGGTCACTCCTATTGATGGTTTTCAGATTTTCGCCACTGCCAATACCAAGGGCAAAGGTTCAGATGACGGCCGATTCGTCGGTACTGGCATCATGAACGAAGCCATGCTTGATCGCTTCCCCGTGACCCTCGAACAACCTTACGCCACTAAGGCGACTGAGAAGAAAATTCTCGGAAAGGCCGGATGTGACGATTCGGAATTTAGCGAACATCTGACCGCATGGGCGGACATCATCCGCAAGTCCTTTTACGAGGGTGCCGTGGACGAAGTGATCTCGACCCGCCGTCTGGTGGACATCGTGAACGCCAATATCATCTTCAATAACAAGGTAAAAGCAATTGGCATGTGCCTTGCGCGATTTGATGACGAAACCAAAGAGGCGTTTATGAGTCTCTACGGGAAGGTGGATGCGGACATGCAGGTGGGAGAGGACGAGGATTCCGCTTCTACCGAGGATGTTGAACAAAACGTTTCTGGTGACAAATGCCCCTTCTGAAAAAGGATTTAATAAAAATGAAAATGGACCCTGAATGGGATGAATGGGATCCTGATCAAGAGCAGGAAAACCTCGAAAACCCTGATGATGATGAATGTCCTACAAGCCCTATAGAACCAGATCCCGATCTAGACGAAGCCCCACCCATTTACGATATATATCCATGGGGTGAGGATCCTCTATACGACCATGCTGGCGTGACCGCAGAGGGCTATGCTCTATTGGCAGAAATGGACTCCCAGGGAGAATTTCTATGAATTACAATTCTACTACTAGCATTTCAGATCTAATTGCGCTCATTAGAGAAGCATATGATCAATTGGATGCGCATTTTGACCCTTATGTATATAATCCCCTGTGCCTATATGGTGCTGCTGCGGCACAGGCATTGATTATAGATCTTTTAGACACTTATTCGCCAGACCTCTTTGAAGTAGAAGAGATTGAGATGGTTGTGGGTCTACATGACCTCTCTGGCGAGATCCTTGAGCAGTACAAACCTATGGAGGACCATTAACATGGCACGACCTCGTAAGAAAATCGATATTAACTTTAAGGCACTAGACGCTGCCCCTACTGGCACAATGCACAAGATTGCAATCGTTGCCGAGCAGGCAGGAGCATCTGGGCCCACCGTGCGTGACCGCTTGGCGGAACACTACGGCGAGCGCATCACGTTCAAGCGTGGGCGCAAGGGTGGCTTTGTGATTGCTGGTGCTGCACCAGTAGGCATTGACCCCACCATCGCAGTTGGTTGAGTGACATAGCAGGAGCAGGTGGGGAAGGGAACCTGCTAGGTGCGCATAGGACTACACGGCGCGCACACTGCGCAGTCAATCTAATAATAAAATAAAAAATGTTGTCAACCCGTCCAAACAGTTGAGAGTATTTTTTATTATGATGGGACTCAAAACGCTAGCGAATTACCGGAGTTTAAAATCGCCCCGGGGTAAAAAACCACGCCCCAGTCCACGCAAAAGAAAAACAATGGGACTCCATTTCCCCTAAAAATCCCTGACACAAAAAAATATATCATAGGATTAAATAAAATGATTTACACAGAGTCGTAGATAAAGTATAATAATTAATATAAAGTCGAGTGACAATGCATGGGTATTGGTTACGTCCAACGAAGTGCTGACGATAAACGTCACCAGTGTTTGACATAGTTTTCACTGCGAGATAAACGATGTTAAGGTGATGTGGGTTAACGCCCATACCACCAATTCAAAAAAAGGTGCAGTGGCTCAATTGGAAAGAGCATCGGCTTGTCACGCCGGAGGTTGCGGGTTCAAGTCCCGCCTGCGCCGTTGCAAGGAGTTTCGTAATGCACACAGGAATGCACACAGGAATGCACACAGGAATGCACACAGACACAGAAGGAAACGAATATTATATGCTCACAAAGCCAGGCTGGAAAGTGATTCGATGTATGTACATTGTGTCTGCAAGGCGAAACAAAGAGCATGTGATTATTCACGATGAATCTGCAATGAATATCACAACACACACACATCATGCGAGAATCGACTGGAAAGAAAAGGTTGATGCAGGATGGAAACGAGAACACAACCCAACACCAAAGGACATGGAAGAGATGGGGAAAAACATATGATTTTTTATACACTCGCAATTGCAGTGAGTGTCGCTAGTGGGATTTCTATCACTCCCTTAGAATCTGCTATATGGCAGGTAGAAACATCGCAGTGTGAGAGTGATTGCCCGAAAGGTGATAACGGTGCTGCAACCGGTCCTTTACAGATTCATGAGTGTTGTTGGGAGGACGTAAAACGGGATGGCGAGAATTATTCCGATTGCGAAGGGTTGGATTACTCTTTAGAGATTTTTCGTCGCTATATGCGACGGTACGCGACGGAGAAGCGTCTGAAGCGAAGCGTATCGGACGAAGACAGAGCGCGGATCTGGAACGGTGGGCCAAATGGATGGCAAAGGAAAAGCACCGAAAATTATTGGAAAAGGGTACAAAAGGAAATTATTAATGATTGAAGCACTATTAGAAGAATTGCAAAAAGGAATTTGCGAACTCACATGTGTTGATGAATTCTCTGTTGAATATTTGATAATAGGAACATTATCTAAGAACCATATGGCAGATAAGGAAGATGTGATTCGTGCAGAAAAAATCGCACTAGAAAAAGAAAAGAAAATCGTGGAGATTTGGGATGTGCAAAATGCATTATGGCGAAAAATTCCGCAAATACAAATTGTAGATATAGAAAGATTGACCGGATCGGGAATCGGAAAAGAAAGTGAAAATGAAATGGCATTTGAAGAATTTTTAATGAGTATGGAAGAGTGCGAAGTCATAAATATTCCTGCGGAAGAAGAAAATAAACTTGTAGAAAAAGAAAAAGATAGTAGAATAGACTGATGAAACGAGAAAAAAGAATTCAACTAAAGAAAAGGTTTGCAACGCAAGATGCACAACGCGACATGTTCGGCACACCATTTAATCGTGCAAAGACATGGGGCAGGGGCACCTCTATGCACGATGTAAAGAAGACGCGACAAGAATGGAAAAGGGAAAGGACTGAATTCTGATGGCAACGTTTTTACGAGAAGAAATGTTGGGAAAACTTCAACAAGGAAAGTGTGAAGTGTTTTTCAAGAAATTGGACGGAACCATCCGACAAATGATTTGCACATTGAATCCAAAACTTGCACCAAAAATTGAAGAAGTCCGAGTGAATGGTGCATCGCAAGGTCCACCAGATTCTCCTGTGATTCCTGTGTGGGATTTAGAAAAGTTTGCATGGAGAAGTTTCCGAACAGATTATGTTCTAGTGTTCAATACAAAAACGGATCCGGGTTGATATGAATATTCCTTTACAAGAACAAGACCAATGGTTGAATGATTTAATCGAAGCAGCGGAAACTGCCGTGATTGGGTACGAGATGTATCTGAAAGATGAAATAAATTATAACGACCTTGCAAAAATTATGAAAATACTACGAGAGTACCTTCCAACCTATATGGGTTCTGGATTAACTGGTGAATTTATGGAGACTGATAAAAATGCAGTATAGATTACATATCGATATCCCATTGGGACACGACGAAGAAAAGGCAATTAATAAAAGTAAACTTCTCATTCAAGAATTTACAAGTTCACATCGGGATGATCTTACATTCTTAAATGAGAAATACGGTATTGAACAAATAAACTATAGATTAGGACACGACGAAGACCGACAAAGATCTAACTATCTTGACAAAAATGAAAACGGACATGTGAGTAATAAGAAATTCAAGGTTGAGCCATCTTGGTTCTGACTAAAACCATTGGGCTGGACGCGGATGGTATTAGCAGCACCGCTTATAACGGTGTATTCGTGGGTTCGAGTCCCACTCAGCCTATTTGGAGAAACGAACATGAAAAGCAATTTTCAATTAAATAACGAACGACGGAAAAAACAAAGAAAGAAAAAAGAACGGTTCATAGGGAGTCTTGGATGGATAATAATAACACTTATTGGAATCGGGGGTACATATTATGTTTACCGCTTTGCTAACTTATGAGAATTGAAGACGATATTAAACTTGACTATTCGGACGTACTCATTCGTCCAAAACGCTCCGTACTAGAATCTCGCAAAGAGGTTGATTTACACCGAACGTTTACATTTAAGAATGGAAAGACATGGACAGGGATTCCTATTGTTGCAGCAAACATGGACACAACAGGGACAATTGAAATTGGTAAGGAATTTTACCAATATGATATGTTGACTTGTCTAAGTAAACACATTACCGAAATTCCCGACACTATTTCAATAAACCAAAGAAAGTCTATGTCACTTTCGTTTGGGATGTCAAACAAAGATCAGGAGTTTCTCTTTGGTCCAGAAACATCATTTAGTGCGCCCCATCAGTTCTTTTGTCTGGATGTTGCGAATGGGTATTCCCAGAAATTCGTAGACTTTGTGAGACGGGTAAGAAAAGAATGGCGAGACAAAATTATAATTGCAGGAAATGTTGTAACAGCAGAAATGACAGAAGCGTTGATTCTCGCTGGAGCAGATATAGTGAAGGTGGGAATCGGACCAGGAAGCGTATGCACAACAAGGAAGATAACGGGCGTTGGGTATCCTCAATTGTCCGCAGTAATTGAATGTGCAGATGCCGCTCATGGGTTAGGTGGACATATCATGGCGGATGGTGGATGCCAGTCAGCAGGTGATGTATCAAAGGCATTTGGAGCAGGAGCAGACTTCGTAATGCTCGGCGGTATGCTTGCAGGACATGATGAGTCTGCTGGTGATATGGTTGCAGGGGACGATGGAACGCTCTATAAGACGTTCTATGGAATGTCCTCTGATACTGCTATGGAGAAACATAGCGGTGGTGTAGCAACGTACAGAGCGTCTGAGGGAAAGACTGTGCAGGTAGAGTATCGTGGATCTATCAAAAACACCATTCAACAAATTCTAGGTGGAGTCCGGAGTGCATGCACATACACTGGTGCAAAAAACCTCAAACAACTCCCAAAATGTACTACTTTTGTTCGAGTAAACCGACAGTTAAATACTATTTTTGGAAATGATTATTGATAACTGTCCGTTTGCATGGCAGACACCAGAAAGGTTTATTTAAATGACTTTTGTTATAACAGAATCATGCATAGGCACAAAGGACACTTCATGTGTTGATGTCTGTCCTGTGGATTGCATTCATCCTGTTTCTGATTCTGATAAGTTTGAAGATGTGGATATGTTATTCATTGACCCGGACACCTGCATTGACTGCGGGTTGTGTGTGGACGAATGCCCCGTACAAGCCATATATGCTGAAGACGATGTTCCCGATGACCAGCAAAAATATATTCAAATCAATTTGGAGTATTTTGAATGATTAAACCCGAACCGCACGGAGGCGTATGGAACCCTGACCCAATCACACTCAGGGACAACAAGTGGTTCTTCTATGACGAGAATTGGACAGAGTTTGCCGGTGGACCATATGACACAAGAGAGGAAGCACAGATTGCACTAAATGAATACGCAAAGACACTGGATGATGACGATGAAAACAAAGGAAAATGAACAATGAATTGGGATGACTTCACAACTGGATATGTGTGTGGTGCTGTTCTGACTCTGTTGCTAATCATCATCGGATTACCTTGGAGGGTGAAGGATGAGAATTGAAAGTCCTTGGACACAAAAGATGAACAAAAAGCAGTATGAAAAGACTGCTAGTAATAAGGTGACGAAGAATAAACCTCTTTACATGAATAATCCATTATATAAGAAACGACAAGAAAAACTTCAGACTGACCGATTTCTTTGGGGGGTTGGATTTGTTATTATAACAATAATAATTGGTCTTTTTATTTGGGCTATGATTGAAATGTTGTGACTGAAATGTACGGACATGGAATGACTAAAGAGCGGTTCAAAGAATTGCAATATGGCAATGCAGATGTAAGCCTTACTGAAGAGGAACAAATGGAAGGTTGGCATTGGTGTTATGGGGGATGGGATGGATTACTGATGCACCCTCTTGACGAAGAATACAAATATTGCGAGTGCGATCACGCAAAGAAATTTACAGAGTGGAAAAAAAGGAGGTAAATATGCTTGTAGGTTTATTGTATCCAATGCGTATGAGAGTTATTATGTTTATTCCTCTGGTGATGTACTGCTAAGAGAGTAAATTACTCTTTCTGTTATATAAATTCATACATAATATATGAAATTAGACTGGGACAGAATAGTATCGAATGCAGTCACCGTACTGGTGGCTACTGTGTTTGTAGGTGCTGCTGTCCAGTTATGGAATGGTGTGAGCAGCATCGACCAAAGGATTGACGAAAACCTTGTAGAACTCCGTGCCACGCAAAGCGTGCTTGCACCGAAGGTAGACAACTTAGAAAAAGCAATACAGGCACTTCTCGTACATTTAGACGAAGTGAATGAGGGTAAGAGTAGTAAACCAAAAGGTGATTTTAATTTTGATCCTACGCCATCAATTGAACAGATCGAAGAAGAACGATTCCACAACCAGATGATGCAACAACAGATGGTGCCGAATGCATCATTTAGGAGAGGGGGACAATGAAGTCATTTAAAGAATTTATAAAAGAAAAATCTCCTCCTACCGATAGACATGAAAGAATGGTAAAACATATTAAACGTAGATATTCAAAAGATGGTGAATTAACCGATAAAGAAAGAGGCATTGCGTATGCCACTGCTTGGAAGGATTATAATAAAAAGAAATGAAGTCATTCAAGCAATACATTCAAGAATCAATCATAGACATTCCTCGCAAGGATTATTCTAAGACTATATTTAATAAGTTTAACACGAATGACCCCGTTCTTAAACCATCAATAAAAGATGTGTGAAGTTATACATAATGTACAAGGAGAAACATCAATGGAACATAACCAACAGCAATCCCTGAACGAAGCCATTCGGCGAGTCGCGCTGGGTGAAGGAACCCATTCAGCCGATGACTACACTGTGAAATTGAAGAAGAAGAAGAAAAATAAGTATGATGGTGAAGATGATGTCACCACATCTTTCTATGACATCATTCTGAATAAGAAGGTTGTCGGTCAATTCCAAGATAACGACTTCAGTTCGGATACACTTGGTAAACTCCACGGTAAACATCTACCCAGTGCATTTGGTGGTGGTGGTGAAGCGGGTTTCCGTGCCTTTCTAAAATCTAGGCTGTTCAAGAATTGGTCAAAGAATGTGAAGTTCTTCAAGGATAATCCACTACAGTAAACAATACAGCATGGAGTGATGTGTGAAAACCTTCAATCAATACATCACGGAGGTATTTGATAAACCATACAAGTGGAGTGGTGGTAGTGTTGCAAAAGGTGCAATAACACCAGAGAATGATGCTATACCAGACTGGTATAAATTCAAAACGGCAGATGGTGGAACTGTTGAGTTTACTGCAAATCATTTTTGGATAGATTTAGACAGACAATTGGGGGGAATGAAGATAAAGAAAGCAGGACACACCATTGCTATTGAATTCGCCAAGAATATGTCTTATGACATGACAGGCGAAGGTGATGCAATGAGAATCCTTGCAACCGTGTTGGACATAATGAAGTCTGTCATAAAGAAGCACGAACCAATGACACTCATCTTTAGTGCTGATAAATCACAAGACAAGTCTGATAGGTCTGGCAGAGAAAAGACTGGTCGTGCAGGAGCATATGGCGCAATCGTGAAGAGATTTGCAGGCAAGATGGGATATAAATCAGACACCAAAGATTCAAATAGAAAAGTAGAGTGGCAGTTGACAAAGAAATGAAAAACTTTAAGCACTACATCACAGAGAAGCCTGCAAAATTATCTGCAACCTTCCCATACAAAGGTGCGAAGTGGGAAGACTTTCGTGGTCTGGAGAATCCGACCGAACGAGAGATGAGAACATTGATGAAGAAGTCAAGTTACAAAGAGTTGAGATTCGTTATAGACAGCAAGGGTAAAATGTGGGCGTGGGACACGAACGATGCTCTTCACGAACCAGTGGTATATGCGATGACTGGACAGAAGTATGATGGAGATTATGCAAAGGGAATGATAAACTTTATCAATTCGGAGGGACGGCCCGCCGCGTCACAGGCCGATAATTTACATGTGAAGATTCTCAATAGTCGCACAGTAGGCACCAAATATACACTCAAGAACAAAACAATGAAAGCACTTGCAAAGAGAATCAACTCAAAGGGTAAAGATAGAGTGTGGTGGGTGGACACATGAACATAATCCTAACAGAAATCGCACAAAGAGAAATAAATAATATCATCAAGGACAAAACAGATGAACTTGATAATGAACAGACATATTTAAGAGTTGGTGTAAGGGGTGGAGGATGTTCTGGTTTCTCTTATATACTAGACTTGACTAGCAATATCAAAGACAATGATGAAACTGTTTCGGAACAAAATGGTATAACTGTTATATGTGATCCGAAGAGTCTTTTATATATTGATGGAACAACAATAGATTTTCGTGATGAGATCATGGGACGAGGTTTTGTGTTCAACAATCCGAATGCCACCGCCAGTTGTGGATGTGGTAGTTCCTTTTCAGCATAACAAGATAAATTTATAAAGGAATAAAAACATGAGCGAAGAAACAACAAACGAAGAACTAGATAATCAACTTCCAGACTTGGAAATTCCAGACATTGATTTGGAAGACTACGAAATTCCAGACGAAGAAGAGAATGCAGTAAAGGACGAATCTGGTGGTTCGCAAACCTTTGCATGGATTGGTTCTGGACAGGGTGGTGGACGAATTGCCAAGGCATTCTATGACCGGGGGTATAGAAAGTGCATCGCAGTGAACACTTCCAATCACGATCTGGATTCTCTTGATCTGCCTGTAGAGCAAAAGATGCTGCTCGACATTGGTGAGCAGGGTGCAGGGAAGAATATGGAAAGAGGGCATGAGGCTGCAAACAAGTACAAGCAAAATGTGTTTGATCTCATGCGGAAAACCTATGGCAACAATGTTGACCATGTTTTCATATGCATTGGTGCAGGTGGTGGCAGCGGAAGCGGTTCAGCACTCGTCTTGATTGAAACTGCAAAGAAATACATGAAATACATTGGACACGACGATCCAGAAAAACGAGTCGGTGTTGTTATGTCATTACCCACAAGAGGGGAAGCAACATCACCACAGGTATCTGCAAATGCATATGAGACATTGAGCAGCATTGGCGAATGTGCAGAATCTGGTGAAATCTCGCCACTCCTCATCATCGACAATTCCAAAATCGAAAAGATGTACAAGGGACTGACCGTCAAACAATTCTGGCCTACGGTCAACAACACTGTATCTGGATTGTTCCATGTGTTCAATATTCTTACCAACAATGCTTCGCCGTACACTTCATTTGATCCTACGGACTATGCAGGTGTACTGAGATGCGGTGGTGTATTGGTGATGGGTGTTGCGAAACTAAAGGAATTTGATGACGAACAAAAGGTATCAAATGCAATCAAGGCCAACATTGAAAAGACACTTCTCAGTGACGTAGAACTTTCAGATTCTAGTGCTGCTGCATGTGTGGCAGTCGGCAGCAAGGACATCATGGAAAATACACCGGGTTTGATGGACAGCCTATCCTATGGGTTTGATACACTATCTTCGCTGTGTCCGAATGCAGTATTGCACAGAGGGATATATGAGGACAACAAAGATAGTCTGAGGCTGTACACTATAGTTTCTGGACTCAAAGTTCCAAGGAAGAAATTGCAGCAGTTTAGAAAAGCAAATTAATGACTTGCATAGATGACTGCAAAGAAAATTGCTGATTTGATGGGGAAAAGAAAAAGATCTATATGGGGTTAGTTTTATTTTGACATATCCCTAATATGGCATATAATTACAGCATGGTTGAACGAAAACCAACAATCTATATTGCAGGTCCGATGAGAGGGTTTGATGATTACAATTATCCCGCATTTGACCGGCAATCCAGAGTTCTTGAGAAGCAGGGTTGGAATGTCATTAATCCAGCAGAGATGGATAGGGATGATGAAAAGCCAATTAATGGACCTCACCAGTTTGATCCTGATACCAATTATGAAGATCACGAATTTATGCGAAGTGCATTGAAGCGTGATATGGATGCCATTTGTGAACATTGTACCGCCATTTATATGATGAGCGATTGGGAAATGAGTCGTGGTGCAAAAGCGGAATGGCATTTGGCAAAGGCAATAGGGTTGGATATTTATTATGAAGCACCGTTACCAGAAAAATATAAACACTGACCCAACAGGGTTGGTAACTCAATTGGCAGAGTATCGGTCTTTTAAACCGGAAGTCGTGGGTTCGATTCCCACCCGACCCATTATACATAAAAATAAGAATATCGTGTACAGAAATGCCAGTTTATCCAACGCACGAAGAGATTATCGAAGAAGCAAAGAAAATTTACAATTTCGTGCAAACAAGGTCTTGACAACGGGGAGCAGTAGAGTATACTACTCGTATAACAATCAAGAAACGGATGCGAGCGACAGACATCTTTTTCTTTTCTTAAGTAAATGTCGCAATTGAATGGAGAAGTACATTATGAGTACTCTTACAAAGAAGCAGCGTGTCATTAATCATCTTGCACAAGGCAAGTCCCTCACCCCCGGCCAGGCTTCAAGCCGATTCGGTGTGAGCAACATGCGCGCTACGATCAGTGATATCAAGAATCAGGTTGAAGCATACGGTAACTGGAGCGTTACTTCTTGCCCATCCGCCAGTGGCAAGACCTCCTACGGGATGGAATTCCATGGTTACACGGACAATCCGTTTGCCATTCGTGCTGGACTTTGCTGATTTGGTTTTGGGTTTTAGTTGATTGAATGATCTCAATCATAAATGTGGATTGAAAATCATAGTTAATCGCATTATCGCACTACTATGAGATCTGCCGCTACTGTAGAAAGTAGTAACTAAAACTTGTTCTATGCCCGGCGGGGCGGGCCCGCCCTGCCGGTGCTTTTGAAAATTGAATAACTATGTGTGGGATTGATCACCACACAAGCCTGGTGACTGAAAAAGTTTTCGTCATGCGGACTAAAGTATGTTGCTCCCTGTAGTGGGGTAGATGACGGGCAAGTGCCTGAGTCTAGTTTGGTAACTCAAACAGCGATGGTGCAAGTAGGGTAAATTAATAACATTAGTTGACCCCGAAAGTTGGAGGTATAATGAAATCCTCCCCAGGCCGAAATAACTCGTTCCCCCGAGTACAAGGCATTCGTAGACCTTCGGGTGAAAATGATGTAAGATTCATTACGGCATTGAGTGGGTGGCCCCCACTGGGAACGAACAAATCACGATAAGGTGTTCGGGTTGTAGAGTAGCGTGCGTTATTCGCCCGGGCATCTTGTCTTTCGATAAACTTGTTGACATTAGAATTATGTGTGATATAATTTAATGATGCAAATTGATTACGACAAAATATCTGTTGATATGGAAGAACAATTCCAAATATATCACAGACTCCTAGTAAGTCCTATTAATGGGATAAACTGGGAGAATTTGTTGTATAATTCTCTAATTAAACAATCCGATGATGTGTTGTGGAATCCAGGCAGTCATCAAGTGGGAACTGATATTACTTACAATGATATTAGAATATCCTGTAAAGGTGGAAGGATGAAAGGAAAGAAGAAACCAAAATTCACAGTTTCTTCACACCGAACAACATCAAAGAAAACCTTAGAAGAAAAAATAAATTATCTCTCAGAGAATCATGAGGACGTATTCTTTTGTTTATCATATAAAGACGATTTACCGAATCATCACTATACGCTTTATACTTTTGATTCTGATATTCTGGATTATAGATCATTAAATTGGAAAAAAACAAAAGATGGATGGAAGGGAATAGGAAACACGTTTGTTGCTAGAATCCATAAATCGATGAGCGATCAGTTGTGGTTAGATATTCCACTTTCTCTATTGAACGAACGAGCAATTATAGAAATTCCAAAATGAAAAACATAGAAGACTTCAAAAACCAAATTATCCACGGAGACTGTCTGGAAGTTATGAAAGATATTCCAGATGACTCTGTTGATATGATTCTATGCGATCTTCCATACGGAACTACTGCGTGTAAATGGGACGTTATAATTCCTTTTGAAGATTTGTGGAGTCAGTACACCAGAATTGCAAAAGAAGACGCTGCAATTGTTCTAACTGCTGCCCAACCATTCACCAGTGTATTGGTTGCAAGTAACATCAAGATGTTTAGGTATGAATGGATTTGGGAAAAACCACAAGGAACAAATCCATTGAACGCAAACGTAATGCCGATGAAATCTCATGAAAATGTATTGGTGTTTTCCAAAAAACGATCAAAGTATTTTCCTCAAATGGAAGAGGGAAAACCTTATAGTGGATTCTTCTCAAAAGATGGTGCTACTATTGGCGAAGTATATGCCAATCAGAAAAGTATGCACCGCGAGAATCGTGGAACACGATATCCAAAAACGATTCTTCGTTTTAAACAAGAAACTGGATTACACCCAACACAAAAACCAACTGCTCTCTTTGAATATATGATCCGAACATATACCAAAGAGGGAGATATAGTTTTGGATAATTGTATTGGTAGTGGAACAACTGCAATTGCAGCAATAAATTTAAAAAGAAATTACATTGGTATTGAAATGGATGATAAATACTATAGAATAACTAATGAACGTATAGCAGATGTGTTGTCTGTTGCAACGTTGGATGATTTTTTATCAGAATGAAGGATGTGGCCTTTATGGAACCAAATGAACAAATAATTCGTGGATTAAAAGCAAAATTGATATATTTTTCAGATGATTGTAGATGCACACCAGCAGATAAATGTGCATGTGATCAAATGCTTGAAGATGTTCAAGCAGCAGATGAGTGGATCAAAATTTTACCCGGCAAAGAGACAATTTGTGATGGTTGATGGAAAAGCAGGAAAAGGTGATAAGTATCGTCCTGTTGATAAAAAGAAATGGGATACAAATTGGGAAGAAACATTTGGTAGCAAGAAAAAAGGAAATTCTAAAAAGAATATCATGCAGCCAGGTGGAATTTACGACATGACAGACATTCCTCAACCAGAGGATATTGAAGGAGATGATAATGAGTGATGTTAAACTTGTGCGACTAACGACTGGCGAGGAACTGCTTGCCAAAACTGAACAAATTGATAATGTAAGTTATATTCTTAAGAAGCCTGCAATTCTTATTCCAGCAGGAAAAGATCAACTTGCGTTTGGTCAATGGCTTCCATATGCAGATATTGAAGAGGGTATTGAAATTTCATCACAATTTGTGGTTTTTGTGACCGATCCGGTTGATGAATTATTAAATCAATATAATTCAATGTTTGGTTCTGGAATTGTTGTTCCTCCGAGGGGTCCGGGGGGAAATATAACTGGTGCTAGTCTTAAACTCAATACATGATGGAATAATATAAAATGACAAAACGAAAAGCATATGATCCAGCAGTTGCAAACCGAATCAAGGTGGGTTCTCCTCGAAATAGTAAAACAAAAAAAGGAAATGTTGCAGCACGAACCTCAAAGTGTGGAAACGGGAAAAGACTTCGGTAAACTATAAATTTTATTATAATAAAAAGAATGAAAAGGAGAGTCTTGCCCAGATACCCCCCATGTACAGAAAATTGCAAGAATCTTCCTGAAAAGTGAAATTTTCATAAATCCTTGTTTTTCAAGCACTTATGAACCCCTAAATCCTCCAATTACCCTAACAAACCCCGAAAATACAACCCTACTTCTTGACGCCGGGGTGGATTTCTGGTATAATATACATATGAGCAAGACACCCTCACACGGGTTCAAGAACCCAATCCCCCCCCGCGACCCCGATACCTACGGTTCCTACTGTTGGTTCGTCTACCCATTCACGCAAGGGAACGGCGAGACAGTCAGCATTCGTGCGCTGTTTCCGCCTATTGCGCGTAATGACACATATGGTGGAATGACCGATACCCAGATTCGTTCTCTCGCATTTGAGCGTTTGAACGAGTTGCAGAAAAAGTGCGGCACTGAGAACGTGTCCGTGGAGATGATTTCGTGAGCAACCTACCAGACAGATTTCACATATACAAAGACGGGGAAACCATCTCCTTCTATGTGTTCAAGGGCGATGATCGTGCCGAGATTTTCACCAACGCAGAAAACACAGGCACCAGCGGTCAGAGAAAATGTTCGATATCGGAAGCACGGGATATCTGGACGAAATATAACAACATGGGTTACATCACAAAATGAGAAAAAACGAACTACGAGTCTGGCGTGATAACTACACCCCTTGGACGAAACAATGTTTCGCAGAGGGTCTTCGCCTAAACGTCCACTACGAAGAGAAAGACTTCGTGAAGGACATTGGCGGTCGATGGTGTCCTGATAAGAATGGTAGGAATGGTTACTCCAGAACAGTATTCAAGAGTGGTTACTGGTGGATGCCAGCACACATGCTCGATCAGAAATTGGGACCGAACATCCCTGCAATCGTCAACATCTTCGACCCGAAAAATAGCGACGATGATTATCGTGATGATATGTGCAACGGTCTTACCACGCTTGAATGGTTGAACGACAACAAGATGATCGCAAGACAGTACGGGGATGTGACAGAAAGCGAAGGGTTGCTAGAAGCAATATCGAATTCTACTGCTACTGAGCATCCATGTGTTCTCAGAGGCACAAAGATTGGTACTTTTTATGTGTGGTCAGATCTTGATGTTGCGTCATTTTCGCCACGGGATCAAAACCCAAAATTCACCGTGCGTAACTGGTACACACTAGACAAGGCGCGTGAAGTATGGGATAATCTCTCTACGCTCCAAAGACAAGGATTGGAACAATAATGACAAGTTGGCAGAATATCGATACGTTTAACCACGAACTCGGCCGCGTTACGTCCATGACGGATGAGCAGTTGAATGCTCGTTATAGGAAAATGACGAAACCTGAAAAGATTGAAGCATTTTATCGTGCGTTGATTCAGGAAAATCGGAACTCTTCTCTCCAAAAGCAAATCAGCAAGGATCATGGGTTGTTCACTGTTACTTCGTGGGTATTGATTCGTCACCGTCCGAACGCGGGCAATCCGCCGAGCAAGGATACTTGGAAGTTCCGAACGCATGACCCACACAACATCCAAATATTCCACAACGATGATGTGTGGCAAGACGAGTATGTAAACGGATATTATCCTCCAGCGAAAGCACGGACCCTGTGGAACAAGTTGGTGGACAAAGGTTACAAAAGACAGGTAGCATAATATTGACCTACGTTGTTTCAAAATACGTTCACAAAGATTTGCAAGGTGTTGCAGAGATTGCAGGACAATGGCTTTCTGAATTCTTTACATTGAAAGATGTGAAGAAGGTGGTCATTGATATCAACCCCGATCTAGATTGTTGGGGTGAGTGTGGAGAGCGTGATGCGACAGAAGACGCCACATACGAGATCTCTGTGAACCCCAAGCAGTGTCTAAGGGATTTCGTTGCGACCATCGTTCACGAATTTGTCCACATCAAGCAATGGGAAACTGGCGAATGGGATGGTGATGGAGAAGCAGAAGCAAAACATTTGCAGTATTCTATTACAGATCGCATGTGGAAGGAAGGTGTGTTTTGAAACCAGATGACGTATTAGGCGGACACCAGTGGAGTGAATTGTCCACAGATACAGACACATATTATCTTCAGCATGGGAATGAAAATGTCGTTTCTAAATTTGTTGTGTTTCGTGATGAGGACAAAGTGGTGATCAACGATTCTGGAACGTGGATGAACAAGTTGTCAGCACGAATGCGATGGAATTACCTTATAAAAGAGGGATGGAAGAAAAAGGTATAATGAATTACGGAATCAACCCAAACACCAACCAACCTTGGAATGCTAGCACTGATTATTGGTGGGAGAAACCAAGAGAAAGTAAACTTAGTTTGAAGATGTATGGTCTTCGGAATCCCCGTGCAGATTATAACCGCATTTTGTTCTTCCCTGAAAGCAGTGGAGTCCTTGTGTGTTGGGTGAACGCTCAGGAGCATTCTGGTGTGGAGAAATACGTCAACAACAAAGAATACAAGACCTACGAACAGGCACGACACTTGTGGGACAGCCTGATCCGCCCGAGTCACATGTGGATTAGGGATGACTCTGTGCCACCACGGAAGGTTCAACCCAATCATCCGGACAGTGGGTGGGGCAAGACACCAAGACGAACATCTAACTACGCATTGGAAGCATAACATGATTGATGAAAGAATTTGGGTATTGACGAACGGACAGGACCACTATACGTTCTCTATGACATGCAAGGATGGTATGGTTGTGCATATGGGTGATGGTCCTACTTCTGGAATTGCTGGCACAGTTATTGCAGAGGCGGATGACCCGAAAGAGATGCGACCACGGTGGAACACGATGTTAGCAGATGGTTACAGACGAAACAGAATGATGGAACAGGATTATGGTTCAACTATGAGTTTTGATGATTTGGTTTTTGAGGATGTGGGTGATTTGAAAGGACAGATTTATGGACATCAACAGGCGAAGTTGTTCTTTAAGAATGGCTACGGCGTTTCTGTTGTGTTTAAACTGCCTGATGGTGGAAAATGTCACTATGAGGTTGCTGTCCTAAAAGGTGTTGACTCAGCGTGGGATATCTGTTATGATACATGTATAACGGATGATGTTATTCGTTGTAATATGAGTCATCATGTTGATGGTTTGATGAAGGAAATTCAGGAATTGAACAATGGGTAAAATGAAAGATTACAGCATTTGGTTAGAAGAAAAGGGCTATCTTGTTTGGGATGACAGGCGGGATGAGTTGGTCTGGCCGCCATCATCAGTTGATCCCGACAAGGTGTTTGACGAATACATGGAAGAACAGGGTAAATCCAACGAATCCTAAATAATAAAAAGGAATCGCATCATGTTAAGTTTTAAGTCTTTTCTATCCGAAGCAGCATCACGCTCACTGAGTCGCCTTTACACACATATTGAAAAAGGTAGATCTGTTGCATTCATTTCTGCTCATCGGGGCGACTTAAAACCATCAGAAAATAAGAAACGAGCAAAAGAGTTGAGAACAGACATTAAAAAATCTGGTAACACAGCGGTTCCTGTTAGCGGTGAATATATTGAAGACCATAAAGGCAAGAAAATCAAGGTAAAAGAAAAGACATTCATGGTAGTTGCTAATAATTTCGGAAAATTGAAGAAGGACATTATGAAATTGGGTATGAAATACGATCAAGACTCGATTCTTACCGTGTCCAAGAAGACCGGTTCTAATTTTCATGGCACTGGTGCTTCTGGTAGTATCAAAAAGGGCGAAATTCAAAGAGTAGGTGGTTATGGTGTCGGTGATGTGAAATCTAGAAAAGCAAAAAGAGATTTTGGTACTCAAATTGGTGGCAAATCATTTATTGTTGGTAAACAAATCAAAGTTGGAGAAAAAAACAGATGAGTATGTTTGAAAAATGGGCAGAATCGTTAGATTCGCAAGTGGAATTTGATACTTCTCTGTTTGATATGACAGAAGAAGAGCGTATTGATGTTTACGGAGAAGACCCTGTGGTGAATCTCCGTGAGATGAGCGTTAGGGACAGACTAGAACGTTATGGGAGAGACTATAACGAATATCTGTTGTGATGTGAAAGGAGGAGTAATGTTTGCTCCTTTGTCTGAATACATAGAATTAAAACTTGAAAATGCCTTCTATAACAAGTATCGTATGTTAACACATGAAGAATCAGAGTTGTGGGAGAGTTATAAGGAACAGTTTGCCGAGTATTTGGTTGGTAAATTATTCGGTGGAGATATATCTGAAAAATGGGAAATATAGTAATGACAAGAATTCCAATTGAAGAAGAATATGGATTTCAGTACTGGATTTGGGAAACTCCTGATAGGTTTGAGTCTGCCCGAGATAGGTTTGAAGATGCTGTGGGTGACGAAGATTTTTTCTATAACAACCCGAAGGACTTAGACCTTGGTGGAACATGGACTCAGATAGAATATGAAGAGTTTATGTCTGCTGTTCGGGAGACTGGTATCAGTGGTCATCTGCATGAGTCGGGTGATAGTTATATCTTTAAAGTGAATTTAGAGGAAGTGTAGAGTGAAAGCGAGCGTGGCGGAATTGGCATACGCGACGGACTTAAAATCCGTTGTCCGGTTTGGACATGTGGGTTCGAGTCCCACCGCTCGTACTTATGCGCCTGTAGCATAATCGGACAATGCAACGGCCTTCTAAGCCGTAGATTGCAGGTTCAAGTCCTGCCAGGCGTGTTCGGTGTTTGGTATATTGCAAATGGTGGGATGAAAAACACACATGAATAAAAAAAGTCAATTGGGTGAACAAATAGAATACTGTAACATAATTCCAACATCAACAAAAATTTATGTTGGCAAAAGTCAACTACATGGATATGGTGTGTTTGCGACAACTGATATATCAAAAGGTACATTGATTGAAAAGGCCCCATTTATAATAACTAACTACAAGATCAAAGACAAAACGGTGTGTCGCAGCATCCGTGAACATTGTGTTTCTATAAAATGTTTAAGTGGGGACAAAAAATGTAAGCAGCAGCAGTTTGATTTTAGCAGTAGGATACACTACGGGGGTGAAGATAAATATATAATGTCTAGTGGATGTGTTCAATTATATAATAATTCTGCGACTAAAGAAGAATCTAATGTGGAAATGAAAATAAATTTAAAAACTCGATGTGTAGAAGTTAGTACAACAAGGGATATAGATAATAGTCAAGAACTTTTATATTGGTATGGTAAACCAACACGCGGTAAAGTAAACCTACACACACATGAACATTACATAATCCCAATTGATAATATATAATATATTACGGCGGTCTAATAAAACTATAGGAGTGTATGGATGTATAATGTTGGCGAAAAAGTAGTAAACAAAGAATCATATAAAACTGGAATTATTACAGAATCAAAAGATTCTCAAGTAGAGATTCAATATGAAGATGGTTCTAAGGAATGGGTTGCAGAATCTATTATTAATAAGTTCCTCTTGGAGATTGATCCCGCATCTGATTCTGTGTTTTTACAGGATTAATTGATCTATTCGGATCCCTCATCTGATTCTGTGTTCTGGTAGCGGTACGCTGGATAGGTACGATTGGGCGAGTCGCCGCTTGAGTATCATCCACAGGCACACCTTCTTCATCACTGAGTCCTGCACCCACAGGTGGTGGACCAAATGAACGTAGTGGTGGTGTTGATGCGCGAGTACTAGCACTACTACTAGTAACTATAATTTGTGCGTCCATTCCACCGTGACCGGCATGAAAAGCGTGAAGTGATTTTGAAAATGGAACCGGACCAAAGTAAAAATAAGAACCACCCAATCCGGGATTCCTACCTGATCTTGTTATGAGATGTTTCATTTCACAATCATCACTCATATTTCTTTGGTTGGTGTTCTGACCACCCACACAACTTCCAATACTTAATGGATGGTCACGATTAGTAAAACCAGCAACACCATTTGACCTATGAGATTGTATAAATTTATAAGTCTTGTTGGTTTCAAGTGTAAGTGTGTCGCTTTGTTTACCTTTTGGTGATCCTGTGTGTTTAAAAGTATATACTTCGTTGCCTCCTTTATCTAATTCTATTTTTACATAAATTGTGGGGGAACCAGATATCATGTGTTTTCTTTTTGCTGTTGCAATAGCAGAAATGTTTGTATTTGAAGTTTGTTGTCTACGATTTGAACCAGATGTTCGCATCATCGCCTCGGTCGTGTCTTCTACTTCTTGCCTGGCAGCATTACGCTGCGCAGCATTACGCTGGATAGGTACGATTGGGCGAGTCGCCGCTTGAGTAGCATCCTTCTCAGCCTTCCAGCAGAACCAATCTTCCTGGTCAGGATCATTATACGACCCTTCACATTTACTATTGATGCCGCCTCCGGGTTGGTCATCGCATTTCTTCGGGCACCATGTACCCCCACACTCAGCACAGTCAGTTTCAGAACCATTAAGACAAAGCCCTGAACAGCAACATCCGCCTATACCCTGGGAGGTAAACATACCCCCTACTGCATCAATTAGTCCTGCACCTGCTACACCCGGTAAACCGAGTCCTGCACTTGCTACACCCGGCATAAGTCTTGGTCTTGATTTTATCGTTTTTGAAGGATCTGTTGCTTTTGGGGAAGAGGTAGTTCTTCTTCTAAGGCGACTCCATATTTTAGTTCCAACAAAATTAGTATTTAAAATTTCGGTTGGAATGCTTTCTTTAACATTTAATATTTCACCTATTGTGCCAGTTTCTCTTGAATCGTAACTTTCTATTGTGAATTTATATACCTTGTTATCAATTTTCAGTTCAATTATATCACCAGCGAATATAGAACCAAATGAATTACGGAATGAGTTGTTAGATGATGGTGGAAATATGTTGATGATTTGATTAACAGAATCGACAGTTGTAGTATCAACCGAAGATGAAGTTGTCCATGTTAGCGGAGATAAGAAGAATTTGTGATCATAAATGTAATATGTTGAACTTGGGTTGTCCATAGAAACTTTTTCAGCATATATTATCATGTTGTTCACATCAAATTTTTTGAATGTTATGGTGCCACTTATATCATAAATGGTCTTATCACCAGTTGCTTCATTTAAATATTCACCATTACTTAGTGTGATTGTATCATCTTTACTAACGGTCGATTCAAAGAAATATCTAATCTCATCTATGTCAGTTTTATTTGTATGTGGATCTAGGTGACTATAATCTAATAACACATGCTCGCCTTTTACGATTACAGTTGCACTTGTTGTTAGTATTTCTGTCGTGTCAGTGTATGATTGTTTACTTATAGCAAAATCAAGAGCCATAAAATAGTTGTTTGCTCCTGGAACATCACGAATAATTCCAGCACTTTTTGATTTTAATTTAGATGCTGATGGACGTAAAGACACAAAAAATTAACTTCCTAAGTAATATACTGTTGCTGCCAGGTCAATAACGTTTGTGTCGGGTTTGACATAAATTTTGTTTATGTTGTTTATTTCCAAGTAGATTGATTCTCCTGGTTCTAATAAATATCCATTATTATCATTGTTTACTAAGGTTCGGCTTCCGATTAATACATTTATTGGGCTGCTCGGTGAAAGTTTAATAGTAACACCAGACGATAATTCAGCATTAACATGAAGTTGACTTGCAACCGGCGCATACCATGTTTTAGAACCAGATCGCAATATAGTTGGTTTAGTAATGGATGATATTACTGCCTTTATTCCCTTACCACTCTCTAGTTCATTTTTAATATCAAGGATATTATCAGTTCCGCTCTTAATATCTTTAAGTTTAGTGATGAGAGGTTTTCCCTCATTTTCTAAGGATGAAACTATATTTGTATCATCAATAGTCACTGTTCCAGATATAGTGGTAACCAATCCACTAGTTGAAATGACCTCCATTGCACCACTATTTTCGCCTCTGACAATTACTGGATCACACTGCGCACTGGCAGTATATCCTTGAACCCTTAGTGGGGGTTCGCTTGCATTTGTAACGCCGGTTACTGCTTGTACACTCACGCTAAATGTAATACCTTCTGCTGCATTTACAATAGCGACTTTAAGTGCATCTCCTGAGAAACCTGCTGTTACACCATCAGGACCAGTGTGTATACTTGTACGAATAACAGAACTTCCATCAAAGCCATATACAGAAACTGCATCAGTAGATGCGGTAAGTTCGCGGTCCCCAAGAACATTAACAGAACCAGTCACTTCAATGGTATCGGTTGTAGAACTTAATCTTCTGCCTCCGGTAATTGCAATTGGAACACCGAATCCATATCCTGGGAACACTTCACCAGCAACTGTTGCGGTTGCACCTGCGGAGGTTCCCTGAAGAAGAATACCTCTCACACCAGCACTATTACCATATGCATCTGATGCCATACTACCAAGGAATTTAACGCTACCAGTTACTTCTATTGGAATTCCATCATAAATGCCTTGAACGGTTCCGGTCACACCAACTGGATCAGATCCATTGGTCGACCCGGCAATTGCAATATAATGCATGGCTGACCCGTCAACATAATTAGTAACAGCCATGTTGCCGTTTGTCTGACCAGAAATCTTACCACTAATTTCAATTGGGCCTGTTTGTCCTGCAAATTGTATTGGTAGGGGGTTGGAAAGGTCTACCCGATAACCATAATCAGTATCGCCCCATACCATTTTTGAGAGTGGAACATGTACGCTTCCTAAACTAGCACCAACCAATCCATAGTCGGTTGCCATGCCTGCGGTGTTTCCTGTAATTTCAATTGTGATGTTGTTGTTGGTGCTTGGCATTTAAAAGAAAATCTCCAAAATAATATTGATTTCTTGTATATATGGGATATAGTATATATAAGAAAAGTTCAACAAAAGGTATTGAGTATGTTATTTAGTAAAGAAGCCCAGAATAAATTTATAAAAGAAATAGAATGTCTTGTAAATCAAGAGCATTCTTACATAGAAGCGGTTTTGGCTATGTGCGAAAAGTATGAGTTAGAACCTCAGATTGGTGCAAAATATCTCACAAAACCCATTATTGAAAAACTAGAAAAAGAAGGGATGGAGTATAATCTTCTTCCTAAAAAATCTCCTGAATTGCCTGTTTAGTTCTTGCATCCGTCAATAACTGGTGTATAATTCATATAAATAATATAGTGGTAGGGAGTTCCTGCCGATATTAGAACGCGGGAGTTCCGCGAAAGCAAATATAAGGAGACAATATTATGTCATTTGCTGATTTTAAGAAACGGTCTGCCTCGGGCATCGATCAACTCACCAAGAAAATTGAAGATATGAACAAAAAGGATTCGTATGTTGACGAACGTTTTTGGCGGCCAGAATTGGATAAGTCAAGTAACGGCTATGCTGTTATTCGATTCCTTCCTGCGCCAGAAGATGAAGAACTTCCATGGGCGAAGTATTATTCACACGGGTTCAAAGGTAGGGGTGGTTGGTACATTGAAAATAGTCTAACTACGCTCGGACAAAAAGATCCTGTGTCGGAAATGAATACAGAATTTTGGAATAGTGGTGTGGAGTCCGACAAGGATTTTGCTCGCGCTCGTAAACGTCGTTTGCACTATGTTTCAAATATTCTTGTAGTGAGCGATCCTGCAAATCCTCAAAATGAAGGAAAGGTTTTTCTTTACAAATATGGTAAGAAGATTTTTGATAAAATCCAAGAGGCTATGTCTCCTGAGTTTGAAGATGAAGATCCCATCAATCCATTTGATTTTTGGAAAGGTGCTAATTTCAAGTTAAAGGTTCGTAAGATTGCTGGTTTTATCAACTATGATAAATCAGAATTTGAATCAATGTCTGCATTGTTTGATGGAGATGACGAGAAATTAGAAGAATTGTGGAAAGCACAATACGCTTTAAGTGAATTTACTGATCCAAGTAATTTCAAGACATATGATGAGTTGAAAAAACGACTTCATGATGTTCTTGGTTCGGACATTCGCCATTCCACGATTGAAACATCAACAGAAACTGCCGAGACTGTTAATTTTAATAAAACGTCAGAGACATCTATAACTTCTGATGAAAATACACAAGAGAACACAGACGCTCTATCATATTTTGAACGTTTAGCGAACGAGTGATTTGAATCTGTTGTTTTGTGGGAAAAGGGAGTCTTTCGGGACTCCCTTTTTTATTTACCCAATTCCTCTTCGCCATCTTGGAAGATGTGTTTCCACCCCCAATGCTGCGATAGCCTTAGGACGTACTGTTTCTATTTTAGGTAGTTGATTTTTACCCTCAGTGTGAATCATTTGGTTAGATTGAATGTTCACATCTCCCTTTGGGCGATCTTCGTTTTGTTTTTCTTGTTCTGCTTTTAAATTTGTATTTTCTTGTAATCTTTCTTTTGCAATACTACCAATTGATTTGTTGTTTGCTGTTTTGTTTATTATGTTGCTAGATTGTTCTAAAGTTTTAGTTTTTGCCAACAGTTCTGGAACTTTACTTATGGGTGTTATAATTTCAGGATCGGGTTGGCCACTCGGAGAAAGAGCATCTCCAATTTGCGCAATAGTAGGTCTACTAGCAATACCACCTTTAGCAAGTGATGGTATTTTTATTTTTTTTCCAACATGAACTATGTTTTTCATTTCATTGATTGTGCGATTACTTATGTTTGCAATTTTATTAACGATTGGGTTATATGTTTGATAGTTATCATTAGTGTTGTTGGTAGTTAGTGTAGTTTTTGGTGGTATTTTGGTAGAAGCGAATGTTTTTACAAGTTTATTGTTTTTAAGAATACTATTTATTATAGCACTTTTTGTGGTGTTATATATTTCCTTGATATTAGTAATTTTTTGGTATACGGGAGTTTTTGTTTTTTGTTGTGTGTGCGGATTTGATGATTTTGATGATTGGTTGTTTATTCTATCACTAGATAATTTCACATTAGTCTTTTGTGGAATGTTCTTGTTTCTTTTGTCACTAGATAATTCCACATTAGTCTTTTGTGGAACTGTTTTTTCTGTCATTGGTGTTGGCAATTGTTTTGTTTGATGTTGTGGTAGAAATGTACTATTGTAATTGTTGACTATGTTTTTTGCCTGTTTTTCTACCGTATTGATTTTTTCATTTTCTGTTGTATGCGTGTTTATTAGAGTTTTTTGAGGAATTTTTATAATTTTGGGAAGTATCTGTACTTCTTTGGTGTTGTTATTTCTTTGAATATGAATGTGCTTGTTTTTTGTGGAATATGCTTTGTTTGTGGAATAATATTTGTTTATTGTTGTGTTGGGTCCAGCGGTTATGATACCATTAATTTTTTCTTTTAGGTGGTTTAATGTTGAATGTAATGTATTTAAGTAACGTCCGCCATCTTTTTTATTGTATGTTTGGTCCGTTGTCTTGTTGTTTGTTTTTGGTGTTGGCTCTTGCAGAATTGGATCTGAAATTATATTTAAAAGATTTGGTACTTTTTTTTTCTTAGGGGGCATGATAGTCAAATCAGGTGATTTGACGTTTCCCTTTTTATGGTTAAAATACGACATCATTCTGTTTTTGAATGTTATATTTTTGTTTTTATTTTTTGCCATATTTTTACCTGATGTTTTTTGATCGTCTTCGTTCTATTTCTACCAACTGAATTTTTTCATTCTCTATTTCTATATATTCAATCAACTGTCCTAAGTAGATATCACGTTCCCAAGGAATCATACCTTCAAGTTCAGTTAGATTGTAGTTGTGATGTTGCATCATTTGAAATGATAGGATGTAATAATCTTGTAAAGTAGTATGACATAATCCTATTCTAAAAAATCCGATATCCCATGTAAAGTCACCTCTCTTTCAACACCATCAGAAGTAGTATACTTTGCTTGATATTGTAGCCGAGGTGAAGTAATGAAAAAATCTAGTATTTTTTCAAACTGATTTTTATTCATATTTTCAATAAAATCTTTTATTTCAGATTTTGGAAGAGTTGAAACATTAATGGTTTCGTCTGGCGTTTCTATTTTTGCAATACAATTAATTATAATATCATAAAAAGACTCAGGGTCGTCATAATCAATATTGTCTTCTTTATTTTTGATCATTTTTAAGGTTGGATAATTTAATGTGACCTTGATATCATTATCAATCTCAACTGTTCGTTTATGTTTTTCATCAACCGTTGGTTCAATTTCCATTAAATTAATTTCTAATGAAATTTCTTCGTCTGTTTCTGGGCACACTATAATAGGAGATGCTGTTTCGCTCACTGATTTTGCTCTAAGACGAAGAAAAATATATTCAATATCAAATATGGGCAAAGAACTTGCATCAGAAATATCATCAACACAAGATTCAATTACATTTTCTATTGCCTCTAACATGTCTCTATGTGTACCAGTTTCTTGTGCAATGAGAAGAATTTTTTCTTCTTTAACAAGAAACGGTCGGTATTTTACTTCTTTTTGGCTAGATGGTATTGTTAATTTATATTTTGGTGTTTTTGATAATAATAAATCAGACAACGTGTTCATTATAATTATTCCTTATTTTGTAAATCTTCACAACTTATTTAAACGTGGGGGTTTGATAATTTTCACTTTTATAAGTATACTGCCTATAAGTAAAAATAATTTGAAGTTTGTTATAATCATTTATCATATTGAATCCCATATTCATGGGAATGATACTTGAAGGCCAAACTTCATCAAATTTAAAGATTGCTTGGGTTTCGTTTATTTCGTCTATACAAAATACTGTCATATTTCCTTTGACAGTTTGACCGTTATCTGAATAATGAGTTTCGTTGGTTTCGGGATTTATAAGGGAATCCATCCATGCTTCAAATAGGGTTCTTTCTTCCCAATTTCTACTTAAAGGAAATGTCATAATTACTTCGCTATTAAATTCCCTGGCAACTGGAATTTTTCTAGTTGGACCAAACCAATTTTCTTGTAATGTTCTAAAAGTTCTTCCCGGGAGAGAAACTGTTTCTGGTTGGAATATTGCATGACCGGGGGTAAATGCGTCTGCTTCTATTAATACAGAATAGCGTGTGGGTCTAGATAGACCATTTTTAGATATAAAATGGCTCTTGAAATAATCAAGTCCAGAACTGACATCTGTGTATGGTGCATTTGGTAGAGCCATTTTGTTTTTCCTTTACTTCTTATTTATTAGAAAAAACATGAAAAATTATAGTAAAAGTGTATCTTCCGTAAGAATTAGAAATTTCCAACCCTTTGTTTTACACAATTGTTCTGCGGATGACCATTTTTCTTTGTTTACCGAATATGTCATACATTCTTTAATATATGTTTTTTCTTTTTGTTTTTTCCGAACAGGAGGTTTTGTTTGTCGTTTGGGTTTGACTTCTATGATGTAGGTTTCGGTTGTGCCATTTGATTTTTTAATTTCTGCAATGAAATCTGGATAATATTTGTGTATTTTTTTGTCTACGGGCGAATAATAAGGAATTGGCAATTCTTCGCTGCCCCATTGTACAATGTTTTTGTTTTCATCTAAATAACGACATACTCTTCTTTCCCACAAAGAACGACATATTATGTTTGTTGGGTCGCCTATATATTTTGAAGGGTTTTGAATTGTATATTTCGTCTTGTATGGCATCATAAATATATAGACATAAACAAAGGAATGAAACGATGGGATCATGGCAAAGAAAAATAAATGAATTTGCAGGCAAGGCTCTAGATAAATTAGGTTCTGGTAACATTAGGGCAATGAGGGCACCAGCACTTTCTTATCCACTATCCGGTAAATTTGATGATATAGAAGATACGGGTGGGTATAGAACAAATTTTGTTGCATCAATTTATTCTAATAAACAGGTTGTTAGAGTACTGTCGCCTTCAGCAGGCCCGACATTTGCAGATATTACACTTCCTTTGCCACAACAAATCAAAACAGACAATGAGATTGCATATAGTCAAGGACAATCAGAAGTTAAAGGTGGAATAACCGATCCGACTGTTGGGGGTGCCATTGAATGGGCTTTGGAGAAAACTAAGATTACAGGTGTGATGGATAAGTTTGGAATTTCGCAAGCACTTGGTCATAGACCTATGGATGAAACTGAGAATGTTTTCGGGGGAGCCAATTTCCGAACACATTCTTATTCTTGGCAACTGATTCCCAAGGTGGAGGGAGCAGGAACAAGGATCACTGATATAGTAAAAAAGTTTCAAACACTCGCATATCCATCTCGCTCAATTGGCCAATCATATTCTAGGGTGATTCATCCTCCTGTGTGGTTTATTAGTGTATTGAATTTAAACAAAGGTGACAAAGGTGGACAATTTATGTGGGACATGGGGCCTCTTCCAAGCGTTCTATCGCGCGTTGGTATAACAACGCAAGGTTCTGCTGGTTCTGGATACGCTGCGCTTGGTGGGTATCCAGCAGCAACAACTTTGGAATTGACTTTTCTTGAACTTGAGCCTGCTGTTAGCCTGGGAGATGGTATTGCCAGCAGGAGTCAGGTTAGAATGGGTAAGGGACAAGTTTACGGTTAAAGGTTTAAACAATGTATTTTAATTACATACCAAACACAGAATTCAATTTCAGTTGGAGTGAAACTGCTGGTACTAGCGGCGGTTTTATTTCTTCAGTAAACATGAAAGACATATTCAAACGAGTTTCGTTTACGCAAAAAACCAAAGACGATGCGGGTTCATTTGAATCTTATGTTGTCTCAGAAGGACAAAAACCAGAAGATGTCGCCTTTGATTTTTATGGAGATCATGATTTATGGTGGGTTGTGTTATTATCAAATAATATTGTTGATCCGCATGGCGAATGGTTGAAGTCTGGTGGTGAAATAACCTCCATGTTTAATACTTTCCTTAGTGGTAATAGTTATTTTGTGTTTGAGAATTTAGATGCATTAGAAGGTGATATTTTAATCCGACGAGATGTTGGTCTTGATGGGTCTATTGATTTAAACAACTATGGAGAAGTTGATAATTATGATAAACTTCTTCATAAAATAGACGTTAAGAAATCCAAGGGTACAATTAATGAAAATGACGAGATCTATCTGTTTAGAAAAAGCATAATTGCTGGCGAAGAACAATGGAACTCCATAGATGGGTTTGGTGTTACTGGTTGTTATCAACAACATTTTGGGGCTACATCTTGTATTGGTTTTACTGGTCCTGAATATGCAGGATCAATGGGTGTAGGATCTGGCCAGGCGGCCGTCGCGTGGGGTCCGCCTTGCCCGACAGCCGGATCTACGTTTTCAATTGTACGAAGAAAAGAAACCATTTCAAAATCGGCTCACCATTTTGCATATAATAATGATATGGTAAATCCATATAGTGCATATCCAGTATTAGGTCATGATGGACCTTCGGGAGATTTCTATAGTCAGCAAAATGTTTGTGGAATGACTGGAACAATACTGTATAAATATATGATTAAGAGTCTATCAGAACAGATTAAAACAATTACTACGCAAGATGATATAATTTTTAAAAATGACGAAAAGCGAACGATAAAATTGGTTGCAAAAAATCTAGTACCGGCTTTAATAGACGAATTTAAAATATTGATACAGGGTAATGTTCCAAGAGGAACTACTCATATCATTGAATAATTATAATAAAGTGACACATCATGGTAAAATTTGAACGACAATACCCATCTGATATTATTATAGAAAGTATAAAAATCAAAAGACTGGGGAGTGACCAGGAATATGTTGTAAAGTCATTAAATCCAAAAAATGACGATGAAGCAGCCACTAGTGATTCGTTTACGAGTATGAGCATTAGTGAAAGCATTTTTGGTTCGGGGGTTAGTGGAATTCTAAAGTTCCGTGAACCTTCTGCTGGTAACAGCATGATTGGTGATTATTTCAATTTTGTTGGTGGTGAATTGGTTGAGATTGTCATTGAATCACCGGAACCCATTGAAAATTCAAGAAAAGAATTGACATTTTGCGTCAATGATGTTCAAAAACTGGGCAATGAAGCATCAGAGGCATTAGTTGGTGCAGTAGTAAAGGCAGATGCTGGATGGCTGGTGAGTTTTATATCATGTGAGAATTTCTACTTGAATTGGGCAGAACTTGATATTGCAAAGCATGAAGATTATATTGGTCATATTGCTTCTGATAGTAGTTTTGATGAAGAACCAGGACTGGTCAATCAAGTAGCAGAAAAATATTTTAATCCCGGTGCTACAGATTATAGTTTTGCTCAAAATGATATGGAAATTGAAAACACACACAATAGCGTATGGATCAAAACAAATCAACACATGTATCCATGGGCAAAAGATGTTCATTATTCGAGTTTAATGTCAACTATGACAGATCTTGCTGAAAATGCTGTCACAGAAGATCAGAAGGGTGTAAATTATCTTTTCTATGCAGATTTGGATGGGTGGCATTTTAAATCAATTCGGAAAATGCTAACTGATGAAGGTGGTTCATACTTTTTTGGATTGTTGGGTCAAGATCCCAGAGAATATTTTTTCACAGACATAACCATTTCTCCCGAGGATTGGAATTTTGGTGATCCTAGAGTTTTAGCAATGAACATTTTAAACGAATATAATCATTTACAGTTGTGGTATGATGGAGCATATTCTTCATATTATGAACTTGTCAAACCAAATTATAATGATCCCTATTTCAATTATTTGAATTTTGCATCTACACATAGCACAGAACATATAACATATGATTATCATCAAGACCCGTGGGGTGGTGTGGAAGATGGGGGGCGAGTAGCAGAACATAAATTGCTTCCGGACAGTATAGATACGTCACCGAAAATACACACCCGAAGGTTCTATGACGAAAATGGATTGTATGGTTATTTTAGTAATCCATATAATGCTCCTCAATATAATTTGATTGATACAATGGGTTCTATGGACACGAATGGAAAATATGGACCAACAAACGGTGGTGCTAATTGGAGAACAATGTTCGATCAAACCGATCTTTCTGGTGAGATTCTTTATAAAATACAAAAAGAAATTAAGAAACCCATGCGCGAATCAGGTGCATTTGGAAGATATATTAAAATGGTCGATGTAAAAGAACGTTGGGAAATATATAAGAATTCTATTTGCTGTGTGGGTGAAGAAACACAGTCTGCGGAGAAGTTTGCATTTCTTGCAATCATAGACGGTGCAAAAAAGATATCAGGCGATGATGGTCGGGGTGGAATATATGAATACAGTTGGAGAGAAGTAGAATTTTGGCCAAGGGATCGTTTATTAGAAGAAGAAATGGGTGATGTAATAGAAATAAGTGATGAAAATTCACCACTTAGCATCATTATGACTCCTGGTGGTCTTCAGGGAACATTTTTAGACGAAGCAAGCGACGAATGGACAAATCCAGCATATAACATTAGTGAATTGTTGAATACAACTCAAGGAGATGATGTGCTTGTTGGTCCGGGCATTAATGCTGCAAGCAGATTGGAGCCAGCAGGAGGTGGAACGGAAGGATCTATAATAATAAACAATTATCCAGAAGCATTCCAAATGATGCCGGTGGGTAGTTATTTCATAACAGGGGATGAACCCTGCGAAACCAGAGAAAATGATGATGTTGATTTTTACTTTCACGGTCAAATTGTGCAGATGTATAAACTAACAAATTATGCACTGCAACATATCGCTCCTGATGTGTTGAATTATGAAGAGGATGATGACCGAGAAGCAAACGAAATTGCCAATGAGGTATATTTCTTTAATGTTCCAAATGCGCACGATGGAATGTGTCGTTGTGATACTCCTGTTGGTGCTACAGGTGGTGGACCATGATACTGTTGGTTGAATTGTTATGAATATGCATAGAAGTTGTTGTTGTTCCATAGAAGAACCGGAACCGGATGAACCAGATTTGTGGGAATTTATAAATGCAGCGGTTGTTCAACTATCATTAGACTATAGCGGATCGATGGGGGGCGAAGAGGACACCATACAGGAGTGGGTTGCATATTTTATTAATAGAATGAATGAAAAGTTTGGAGAATTGCCCGAAGATGAAAAGCCAATGGTTGGTGCAGATATATGGAGTGACGGAACTCCTGTCCTGATATCGCAGGAACCAACATATGACTATGATTCTATACTTACTTTTGTGTTGGGCGGATACACGTTGGCGGGGGGTGGCACCAGATACAAGCCATCCATGGAGGAACACATGGCCATTTTTAACGAATATTCTGTGGTGGGAGAACTGGAAGAGGGCTACTGTTGCGAACCCCCATTGGAAGAGGGCACATGTTGCTTTGCCCTGCTGCCCCCGGAAAATAACGGACTATGTGACGATCCCGATGATGTCGTAGTTAATTGTGTTTGCGATAATGTAGATAGTGAACAAGATTGTACAGATAATTACCCGGGGCGTGATTTTCAGTCTGATATTGACGTTGTTGAAGGAGTTGCTGTTATGTTTTTGAGTGACGGTTTGGCAGGTGATCAAATCTGGGTACGCAATGCGGTGGATTCCTCGGGGTATATTAAAAGTGCATATTATACTGTTGGATTTGATATTGGTGCGGCAGGTGAAGAACTTTTAGAGTATATGTCATCAGGGACTAACGGGCATTATTTCCCAGCAAGTGATCTAGATACATTGAACTTAATTATTGACACTTTATTACAAGGTGATGATGATGGTGATGATGATGGTGATGATGATGATGGTGGTGGTTCTGGATAAATTAGTATTAGTCCTAAATAAAATAGAAAGGAGCAACTTATGGCTAATGGAGAATACAAAAGACCGACGCCAAAATACCTTATAACAATGGCAAAGGCTGCCAGGGATTTGAACTGGCACCAGGCACAAGGTATAGTTCCTACAACAACAATAAACCATTCATTGTTTGCATTTGTGGAGGATCGCGGTTGTGTAGGTGGGATGGTTGATAATTCGGAATGTCCCGATGATGATCCACTTTGCGAATGCCCCTGCCTAAATTTAAAACCAGACAATTTATTAGGCTCAGTAGCAGGGGCTGAACCCACAGATGATGAATTATTCGAAGCATTTAAAGAAACCAAAGAATGCAATCTGATACACGAAGTACTGGGGGAAAGTTACCTTGGTTGTTTTTGGGATTCACCCGACCATCCCTCCAGTTGCGGCTGTCCTTGTGTTGGTGAAGATTTTAAAAAATATGTTGAATATAACCAAACAGATGCAACATACTGGAATACACCGAAGACCACTCCACTATGGCGAAATGCTCAAATGACGCTCATGAGTTCCCAAAAAATGAGAATTATATTGAATGGGGATTTGACATTGCGCCCTGGTAAACCCATTACAATTGTAAACAAAACTCCCGGATCTGATAAAAACGATAGAATGCAAAGATTTACTGGGAGGTGGTTGGTGACGGATATTGAGCATATGATCACATCAACAAGTCATAAAATGGATGTGATACTTAGTAGAGATAGCACAGGAACAGATCCCAATGAATCTGAAAAACTTGGGGTATTTGAATCATTATCCAATTTGCTTGGTTCTTTGTTTGGGTTTGGGTGATTGTTTATTTGATTTTACTATACATATATAAACCAAGGAAAACATTCAATGCCAGTAAACCAATATTCAGATTTTGATATCAATTTTAACAGAAATGAATATATTAATGACGTTTCTGTGATGAAAGACCGACACGCCATAAGACAATCAATTATGAATATTGTATTAACAAGACCTGGTGAAAAACCATTTAAACCTTCGTTTGGCGTAGGCATTCATGATTATTTGTTTGAAAATTGGACTCCTATGAATGCCTCCTTTTTAGAAAGAGATATAGTATGGGCTGTGCGTGCATGGGAACCGCGCGCAGAAGTAGAATCAATTATTATAGATGAAGATAATATTGATAGTAATGAGGTATCAATAGAAATAAGATTTGTTATTCTCGGTGGATCACTATCCAATCCAATAATAGAAAGCATACAATTAGCACTAACAAAGGTTAGATAACAATGGCAAAAAGTAACGTAGACATTCAACTTGGATCTTTAGACTTTGATGGTATTAAAAATAGCATCATTGATCATTTAAAAAAACAAAACACTCTGAAAGATTATGATTATGAAGGATCTGCAATGCAAGTTCTTCTTGATGTTTTGGCATATAATACTTCATATTATGGGTTCTATTCTAATATGTTAGCAAGTGAAATGTTTTTAGATACTGCTCAAAAAGAATCTTCTTTGATTTCTCTTGTTAAACCATTAGGTTATCTTGTGCCCGGTGCAAAGTCTGCCAGAGCATTAGTAAAAATTCGTCAGGGTGGTACAAATGGAACAGTGCCTCGCTATACTAGGTTTAGTGGGACAAGCAGCAGTGGTATTTCTTATAATTTTTATACAATTGAAGAATATGGATTAGATCTTAACGGGGAGGCTGTGATTTCAATTGTGCAGGGGAAATCTCTAACAAAAGAACAACCCATATTAATAGATTCAGCAACACAAAAGGGATTTATTTTAGGATTGGATGTTGATATTAGTACTATAAGATTAGAAGTTTTAGATTATAATGGAGATGGTACATGGGTAGAGTGGGCAAGGGCAGGCAACATTGAACAAGGATTGGATGATACGAGTCAAGTATATTGGTTAGAAAGAAGTGATATGGGTTTCTTTGTTATATTTGGTGGAAACTTAGAAAATAGTGCATATGTTCAAGTTGGTAGAAGTTTAAAATCAAATGATTTGGTAAGGTTGAGTTATTTAAAAAGTGAAGGAGAAAGAGGAAATCAACTTGGAAATTTCAGCGTGAATGGTTTTTCTGCAACGACTGAAACTGTTTCATTATCTTCTGGGGGATCTAATGGACCAGATTTAGAATCTATTAGATTTTTTGCCCCAAAGTGGTTTGCCGCACAAGACAGAGCAGTGACGGTAGAAGATTGCAGAGCATTGCTCGCTGCGAAAGGTTTTGTTAGCGATTCTAGTAACCCATATTCCAATTTTAATGTATGGGGCGGTGAAGAAATGAATCCACCAAGATATGGTAGGTTGTTTGTTTCTTTGGGAGACACTACGGAAGAAAATCCGGTTGCTGCAACAAAAGCAATTGATATATTAGAGCAAAAAACGTGTGTGACTGTGTTACCGGAATTTATGGACGTTGATAGGTTTTATGTTGAGGTTTATGGGAAAATATATTATGAACCGTTAGAAACATCACTAGATGAAAATACTCTGTTATCAATGGTAGTGAAAAACATTTTTGATAATAATCCGAATGGTTTTCGGCAAACCTATGATAGTGGTGTTATTTCTAATAACATCAATTCTCTAAATGCTGCATTTTATGTTGGTTCAAATGATATTAAGTTTAAAGTGTCCAATAACGTTCAAGTGTTTTCCCAAACACCGCGAAGCCTAATAAAATTTAGAAACGAATGTGAATCAGGAAGTTTAATTACAACAGAGTTTATGCCAGGATCAGCATTTGGGGGGTTGGACGATGACCAAAAGATATATCTAAAATCTTATGGTAATGTTAGTAACGGTAAGCAAAGCATTATTGCTGCGTATTTTGACGAAGAGATAGAAATAAGTCTAGGCTCGGTCGGTCATTTTATTCCAAACACTGGCGATGTTGTGTTCATAAAACCGATGATTGCTGCGGAAGATTTTAGTTTGAGTGTAGACATAACAAGTACGGGTACTAATACTTTTATTAATAAAGAAGAAATGTATGCTATCACAAGAACCAATCTTGAAATTGTAAAAAGAAACTTAGGATAATGTTTTACGGATCATTATTCTCAAATCCGAAGAATACAGGCGGTGGTAGTCGGGCAGATCATTACCGTTTGTTGTTATTGGGTCAGGAAGTACCGGCACTCGATTTAGTAGTTGAGAACGTCATTGATATAGAGCATTTGTTTCCTTTGTGGATACGAGAAAGAAGTAATAGCAGTTCACCATCTAATCATTTGATAAAATTCACACAAGAATATTATAATTGGTTATATAGCAAGAGTGGTTATGAATTATCTGCAACTGATTTTCATTCAAACGGATTTCAAAGATTAGTTGATATTGCTGAAACTCCAGTTCAACTCCTAAAACATTTTGTAAACACATATTCAACTGGGTTTCCAAAATGGTTTGTTGATGAGAAGATGTTATCTGTTGATTCGGGTATTCGTAATTTTATAACTGGTATTCGTACTTTTTTCTATCAAAAGAAAGGCACAGAGGAATCATACCGATACTTTTTTGAAATGTTGTACGGGGATCAAAGTGACGATCAAGGTAATCCGATAGATGTAGAAGTTAATATGTACTATCCTAAAGTACATATGTTAAGATTAAACGGTGGTAGATTTTTTGGATTTCCGTTTCTTAATCCAGATGGCATTACTGGAGAATATTTTGATGCTAAAAGATCATTACGACATTTAGGTGGAAGTTATCTCAACGGTCCATTCAAAATACAAGATAGTGATTGGTATCAAGAATATTCGTATGTTTTATCTACTGGGGTTTCCTTGGAAGATGAAGATTCGGGACAACCAATTTATACCGAATCTCTTAAAACCCTTCTGCATCCTGCTGGTATGAAAGCATTCTTAGAAAAGACACAAGAAGATTATGTTGCCCCAGATGATTACGATGGAGGTTTTAATGTATGTGAATCTCCAGTACTTGGTAATTATTTTCCGTATAGATTGAATGATAATAGTTCTCTTGCTCATTGTGTTGGTTGTTCTGGTGCAACAGGCAGTTCACAATATCATTATGATGGACCAACCGCAATGCGAAATTTAGTAGCAGAAGCCAATTTGGGTGGTACTCATGGTTGGACGTATGGTAATGCGTGGAATGCTGTAGGAAATTATGGCATTACATTGGATTATCATTTACCAACATATGCATATCCAAATTGGGCGGATGGTATAACGGGAGATTTAGAACAGAATACATTTGGAAACATATATATTAGTACATTCCTATATCTGTGTCCAAATGATAATAGTCCGAATTTAGGAGTGACTGGTTGTACCGCGTCTGAAGATGCAGACGGTGGAGCATGTTGGTAGAAAGGTAATAAGGTAACATTTAAATGGCTGACATTAATAAAAAAATCATATCTAATGCTATAAAGAAATATTTACGATCAGAGAAACTGGCATTCGTTTTAGGAAATAGTAACGAAACGATCAATCGTTCGTTAAACAATCAAGAAGATATAATAACATCATCATCTGTTGCGTTTACAATAAACCCTAAACAGATAACAGAAGCAATTAGAGTGCCGAAGGAGGTACAGCCAGCAATATGGAAAATTGGATTGACAAAGAAAGTAGGGACTTTTAGTTCTAACATACCAGGCAAGCCAGATGAAAATAATTGGTCATTGTTTTATGGAACGGGCCAATATGGCAATTATGTATTTCTTATACTTTCTATAAGTGAAAACAATGACCTCCAGTATGAATCAGATCCTGTCGTTATTGTAGAAAATTTGATTGATATTTCTGGTAATATTGCGAAGACATCTGATGGGAAAATATTATATTGTGCAGTTCACAAAACAGAAGATAATTGGATAACAAATTATAAAACTCATTACATTCCATATTATAATGTAAAGGACAACATTAAAGAAAAAGAAGAATATTATACCAGTAATGCTTCCAATGCAACTAGAATATGTGGTGCTGGAAATGAACAACGGTGTGGAACATGTTGTCTTTATTACTCAGAGGGTGGATACGATCCTATTGCTGGGTTAACGTTCTCTGCTGGCGGTTTCTATAAATGTATAGAGAGTAAATGTTACCAATGTTCTGAAATTGCACAATCTTTAGGTATGAGACATATATTCAATAATTGGAGGGGGGGTACTGGTGTAACTGGTGGAACTGGAGGTCGTTGTTCGGTATGCGATTCTGTTAATTTCCCATCCGAATGTGGTCCATGTCCGTGTAGTATAAGTTGGAGTGATGATAGTTATTACAAAAATATAATTAAGGATCCAAACATATCATCGGAATTGTCGGAATGGAAAAATGCTAATTATGAAAATATTGGTAGGGAAAAATATGGTAATGGATCAATATCGCGTGTTTCTATTAATCTCAGTGGTGTGTCGTTGAATGATAAAAAACTTTCTTCTGGATGGAAAAATAGAGATTTATATGTTCCCTTTAGTGCAGATTTTTCGTCTTCTGGAAGAGAACCGTTAATAAGAGTATTAACATATAAAGATAGTAAGGGTAATCAATATATTAACGGTATTGCACATGCGGTTGATCACGGTGATAAACTTCGTAACATTAAGATTAATACGGCCGTATGGGAAGATATGTTCCCTAACGTTCCTGCAAACAGGTTGAGTATTGAATTAATTCCGAGTGGTGGATTTCCAGCAAACCTAGATTCGATATTTGGTATGGGTACTTTGTTGTCTGTTGACATAAAAAATAGTGATATCGAAAACACTGGAACAATTCAAACTGTATTTAATATGGTAAGTATACAAGCCTTTAAGGATGAAAACGATATTAATGCCTTGTCTGGATTGGGTCCAAGTCAAATACATAATTTTATTACATGCATTGTCATCGAGGCTCATAAAAAAGAGTATTTAGGTTTGTCCATGGAGACACTACCGGATAAAGATTCTTTGATGCTTTCGCAGACTAATCCGTATGCTGGTGGGGCAGGAGATTCACAAACTAACAAAACAACAATTAATAGTGTGAGAGTATTAGCATCAAAAAATAAACCTGGTTCTTCAACGATAGTGGTAATGGAAATAGCGTCTAATTCCCCAGAGAATTTTATAGTGGGGAATGAATTTAATATAGATGATATTACATGGGTGATTGATTCTGTTTCTATACCAACTTCTTATAGTGGAGATAAAATTAATAAAGCAAAAACTAATATTCTACATCTTGACAAAACAAATATAAATATAAGCAAAGCAAACGATCCAAACTATGTTTCTTCATGGAGTTTCAGATTCTTCTTGGGTGGTTAGTAATCGGTAAAGGAAAAACAATATGGCACATTATAATATACAACCATTTTATGGAGGAGGTAATCCATCGTTTCCTCTCTCCGTGGCTCCATACAATAGTAGAGTAGAAGGACAAGAATTGGTTTTTGGTGATGATGAAATTGATCTTGTTCCTAAAAATTATCAATTTATTGCATTCCGACCAGGATTTCCTTTACAGGCTTCTGAACTCAATGAAATGCAAGAGCATTTTCAAATGCAACTCACCCTTTCCATTGCAATGATGCATAATTGGATTACTTCTGGTACAGGAAAACATTGGGGATCATATGATAGAAACAATTCTGGGGGAGAGGGAAGCGAATCAGTTCCGTCTGATGTTCCAGAAAATGGGATAGGTGTTGGGGGAGTATCACCAAATGGAGTATTAGGAGACTCTAATTATGCAATAAGTGGTCCTGGGTGGAAAGGTTCATGTCCCCTCCACCCATATCACACACCATACATTCCGGGTGATGGTGCAGGACAAGCACCTGTTACTGCACAATTTAGTACTACTGGGGGCGGATTTGTTCAATTAAGTTTTTGGTCCGGCTGGTGGCTAGTAGAATTAACAGATGATACGGAGATTCTCCCGGGCGGCTCTCAATTGAAAGACATTAGCGGCATGAAACATTGGGTATATTTGACCAGTTCTAACCCAAATCTTCCAGCATTTACAATTAATGTAGTAACAGATCCCATTGGAGGAAATATTGAAAAGGTCGTTGGGTTTAAACTTAGCAGCGATTATTATGGGTGTGAACCATGTGCTGAAGGAGAATCACCGCCATGTAATGACGATACAGATTTAGCAGATAATTCAGCAGGGTTTCCGAACTCAATTGCATGTGGTGCCAGTCGTTATGGTATTAGTTTCATGACTGTTGGTGAAGCATCTCCCAACAGTGCAGGGGTTTGGTCAGACACACAACTAGGACAAAGACAAAGACTAAGTTTAGTATGTAAAGTAAATCCGGCAGAAGGTACTGTCCGTTATATGAATAATATATTAATAGGTCAAAGATGATGTATAAATATAACATAATAGAAGAGATCAAATAATGGGATTCACAGAAGACAATCTATACCAAATATGGAACTTAACTCAATCTACTACTTTTGCAGATTGGGTGAGTCATTATAATGCTCTTGTTGTTGAAAAACTCAATCGGATGTCAATCTATACTGGTGCATCCGGCGATGGTATCGTATTTACATTGGGTACTACTGCTTCAAACGATCCGTTAGGAGGAATAACATCAGGATCTGATTTAAGTGCTGGTGTGTTCAGATGCTCTCTTGCAGATGTGATTCCAAAGGGAATTACGTTTTCAGGAGATGTTAGCATTGACGGTACTTTAAATTATGATTTATCTAAAGCAGAACTTACTTCAATTAAATCAAAAGTATATCCTCTTGGTGGTTACACGGCAACCAAAGGTTTTACTTTTGGTAGGGTAGTAAGGGTTGCTGGAGAAGTTGATGGATGTTCCGGTGGTCCTGAATATTTTCTTTCCAGAGCAGACAATAAAAATTATGCAGAAGTTTTTGGTGTTATTTCTGGTATTACTTGGCCGCATAGTGGCGGTACACCACAAGGACCATATAATTCAGCAAACACTTATATCACAGTCACTACTCACGGTAAAGTTAAGGGTGATTTCACCGGAGCAACAGATTTTTATGGTGGATTGAGTGCCGGTTCTGTTTATTTTCTAAGTCCCGGTAATAGTGGAGGAATCACTAGAGTTGAACCCGTGGTTAGCGGGCAAGTTAATAAGCCAGTAATGCTTGGTGTCACTTCTGATGTTGGATATGTGCTACATTATAGGGGTCAATATTTACAGGGTTCTGGTACGGGTGGTACGGGTGGAATTGATAATAACCGATTTATTGTGAGTATTGATGCAGGAACCGATATCGTCCGAGGCGATGTCGTCGGATATGATGGGAGTTCAGTGACACCAACCAATGCTGATTGGAAAAAACTAAATGCTTCTAGTGATGATCTTGGAATTGCCGTTGGTATATGTATTACAAGTCCTTTTGTGTTAGATGCACAAACTTATATTCAAATTGTTGGTACAGGATATATTGATGATATTCCAACAAGTGATGGTGGTAGTGGTTTGCTATATGTTGGACACGACAGTAAACTAACATCAACAAATCCCGGCGGAGGAGGCGGACAAGTAAAACCATTTGCAGTTGCATGGCCTAGCGGTGAAGATAGACGAGGTTTCATATTTAATCAAAACCATAATAGTGGTGGTGGTGGACAAGCGGCAGCAGCCACACGGGGGGGAGATGGCGGCAGAAATTGGGCATTCCGTTCTACCTCAAGTGGTGGCACTACATATGGTCATGCAATGAATGACAACATTCTCATTAATGGGAATTTTGATATTTGGCAAAGGGGTGCAGGGGTTCGCGGTTCAACCGGAACAACATACTTCGCTGACCGTTGGGTCCGAATGGATGGTGTTTCCGGTGGTGGTGGTACGGCAGGAACCTATACTGTTGCAAGAAATACGTTTACTGTCAACCAGACTGATGTGTCCAACGAACCAGTATATTACGTTACCCTACAAAACAATGTCCATCCTCAAGGTGGAATAGCGGGCGATTGTGTTTACATTGAAAACCGAGTAGAAGATGTAAGAACATTGCGTAATGAAAACGCAACAATGTCATTCTGGGCTAAGTCTGGTGTTACAGGTGCTACCATGGATTTGGTGATCAATCAATATGATGGCACAAATACCTTTACATCCTACCCTGCGTCAGTCCAGTTAGGAACATTGTGGAGTAAATATGAAATTGCATTCCTTGTACCTAATATTACAACAACGCCTAGTGGTAATAAGGATTATGTTGGTTTCGGGTTTAGTACAGCAAGATTAAACACAACACTAGATTTGGCAAAAGTTAAACTAGAAAGAGGACTAATTGCAACCACTAATCCAAAATCAAACGTAAATGATGAGTTGAATTTGTGTAGTCGGTTCTATCAGAGAAGTTATGGTGTAGATCAATCTACTCACACACAAACCATGTTAGATTCTAATACCCCCAACGATACTGTTGTTGATTTTCTTATTACTCCAAGTAAAGATTACTATTACAAGTTCCCAGTCGTAATGAGAGGTGATCCTACAGTTACTTTATATTCACCAAAAACTGGTACAACTGGCGATGCACTCAATAGAACATCAGGTAGAGATTTGAAAAAATCCTCTGGTACTAGAGGGTATGAAAGCAAAACGAGAGTCATCTCAGCAGCAGCAACTTCAATAACAGCCGAATATAGAACTAAAAATGGTATATACCTATTCGTTCCTGCTGGAACAGTTCTGTTTGATAACGTTTCCGTTCATTACGTTGCAGATGCAGATTTAGATGAAAATATGCCAAACACATGAATGGAGTAATCACTAATGCCAAGTTGTAATAGTAATAGTTCAAACCTAAGCGGAAATGTTAACATCACTAACATCACGCATAGTGGTGCTAGGTTGTTAATGACTATACCGCTGTCAGGTTTTTCTGGTGGTGTTGTTGGAGAGTGTCCCGAAATGTGTCATGGTATTACAACTGGTGATGCTATTAGGTATAATCCGTTAACATCATATTATACAAAATCACAAGGCGATGTTGCGCAACATGCAGAAGTTGTCGGTGTTGTAGAATCAATTGATGCTGATAACAATTCGGTTGAGGTAGTATTATCAGGACAGATTAAATATCCTCTTGCTAAAGTTATTAATGCAACACATGTAGATCCTGATATGGATCCTGATGGAACTAATATTGCAGGAGCAAGTGGTGGAAATGATATTTACTTTTTGAGTGAGATTACGGCAGGTAAATTACAAAACTTAGCACCAGCAACACCCAGCACTATTGCAAAACCAATTTTTCAAGTTGCACCCGATGGGAATTATACAGGACAGGTGACAAATTATATTGGCTATCAAATAGGTGGAAATGTTAGTGGAGAAGAAGAGTTTTCAGAACCTGCGGGTGCGCAAAGTAACCAACTTCTTTTTGGTGGAGATGATGGGTTATCTTTAATTGAAAACGGTTGGTACAATGCTACTATAAGACGATGGTTTTCTTTAAGAATTGATGATAAAGATTATTCTGGAGACACATTTATCAAATCGTATAAAACATTTGGTAAACGAGCAGGTGTTAGATATAAAGTCACAGTAGAATGTATAGATTCGGCATTATCTACAATTATAAAAAAACGTGCCACACAAAAAGGCCCAGATGGTAAAGTAATTGGGCGTTATATTGTTGTAGATGCAGACAGATCTACGAGTGTGTTGTGGTTAGAGGGTGTGGGGACATTGCAGGATAGTAAAAAAATACATATTGGCACATCCACTTATGATATTTCTTATTCCGTCATTACAGCATTCGCACTCCCCAAAGTGTACTCAAGAAATCCAGTTGCATCGTATGTGGATATAAATAATAATGCTATAACTGTCCAAGAAGTTCTCTTCTTAAAAGTTCCAGCAGATGGTAAGGGACTTTCAGTGACTTTGGTTCCTAATGCCACATTTAATACCATAACGGTTAGAAACCAGTTTGATGTAGGAAATTCTACACATATCGTAACTGATCTAACAGCAACTGTTAAGGAGATTGCTGATGCAGTGGCAGACTTAAATATTAAAATAAATAATACCCCTGCTTCTTCTGAAGCAAATAAATTTCAAACAAGAATCTCCAGAGTAGAGTAAGAGAGATTTAAAATGGTAGTTATTCGTGGTAGTAGTTTCTTTCAACCAAGTTCAGTAACAGGAATTACTGGACCCACTGGACCTACTGGCCCTACTGGCCCTACTGGTCCCTCTGGAAGAGGCGCAATCGGGCCCACTGGTTTGAGCGGCGGTCATATCATCGATGCTTATATTGTCAATACGGATAAACTTCATACAATATTTGCACTTTCGGATGGTAAAACTGCTGGATATACTACCACAACAAAAATTCAAGGACCAACCGGAAACACTTATGTAATAATAGACGGGGGTAACACTTGGGGGTCTTCTGCTCCTCGGGGTGGTGCTACTGTATATAAAGAAGACAACTATGTAAACATAGACAACAATAATATTACCATCAAGTCTCTTGAGGTTCGTGGTGGTAGTATTAGTTTAATACAAGATGAATCTCTCAACACTATTAATATTCATTATGATTTGGGTAATACTGCTGCGGGATATGCCAACTTAGTATCTGGTAGTACGGGTCAGTTAGTTGGTTTTAAGACGAGCAATTCATCTTTGTATGGGTTTACGGGTACAACTTACGACAATAAAACAAAATCTCTTGAATTAAAAATAAAGGGTTATAAAGAACGATCCAAATATTTTGAAGTGTCTACAACAGATACCACAAAGGATTTTTATAATATTAATGTTGGAAGTGAGCCGGAATATTTGTTTTCTGGTACAGTTGATCCTAACAAGCACAAAACATTTATTCTTGATATGTTTCAGGTGTGGCCGTTGCCAGGAGCCGGGCCCGACCTTTCAAGTGATGATAGGAGAGTAATTGTTGGTATTACGGCTGCATCGTTTGGTTACACGGGCAATTCAGATCACGACAACAAAAAATTAAGTAAATCCTTTTCTCTTATAGTTCATGGAGCAACCAATTCAGCATTTCTTGATTATAGGTTCAAAAATACAATTTGGCCTTATGATAATCAACCTTGTTTTAGTGGTGGAACAGACATCTTTAATTTTTTCTGGTTGCCTTGTGAAAAACGAGCAAGTGATCCAGAAAATCCTGACAATTTTGATATTTGTCCTGATGGGGTATCATGGCATGGGAATGTTGTACAATGGCGTTCATCTGATACCGACATGAAAGATGAAAAACCCTTTTGGTGTAACGAAGAAATGGGCGAACCAGCAGGTTTTAGAGGTGGTGTAGTTGATTATCCTCAGATTCATATATCTTCAACTGGAACTACAGGATCAACAGGTGCTTGTTGTATGGGTGATGGAAAATGTATTCATACAACATTAGCGTTGTGTTCTGGTTATTTTATGGGATCGGGAGTAAAATGCGGTTCTACGGGGGCTACAGGTTCTTGTTATGGTGTAGGACCGTGTTGTGTTCATTATGGGGATCAGAACAGCATTGAATGTTTTGATGATTTAGACATCAATGAATGTATTAATCTGGGTAGTATGTTGAATGTTACCACTCAATTTGGAGGAATAAATTTAGATTGCTCAGATGTGTATTGTAACAGTATTCAGACCAAAAAGGGTGCATGTTGTGATGGTGTTGGTTATTGTGATTATAAAACAAAAATAGATTGTGTAAATAGTGGTGGCTATTTCTTGGGTATTGGTTCTTCGTGTGTTCTTAATAATGGTACAGATGTGTGTTCTGGTGGAACAGGTGCGTGTTGTAATTCTAACAGTTGTGTTGATACATACTCTGGTGCATTGTGTATAGATGGAGGAAATGTGTATGCGGGTCATGGAACAAAGTGTGCGGATACTATATGCAGTAGTCGTAGGGTTGGAAGAAGCACAAGTGTCATTCCATTAAAATTAAAACCAGGTGACATATATGGCGGCGGTATGGTAGTTGGTTTATACCGTCCATTTGGTTCTGTGCTGCTCGGCAATAAATATTTTGGTGGCGATAATAATACACACTGGCGACATCTTATGATGGGTGCTACTGGATCAACATCTGATTCGGGATATACTGCTGATATTTATAGATCAAAATATGATTATTGTGGTTATGGTTTTAGTGCTGATAGAAGTTGTTCAGATCTTGGTCCATTGGACAGTAACATAAATGATAGTATTCCTGATGCATATTATATAATCACATCTCTTTCACCAATTGCAATAACAGGCGACAGAGATGTGGTAAATTTAAACGATCATCCGGGTGCAACACAAGAATTTTATTGGGGAAACCGGGGAAGCGCATGGGGTCCGTTGTATAATCAAAACATAAATAAATTTAATGATTTGAACACTTCTTATAATAGAATATTTGATATGTCTGAGGGATATTGGTATATGCATGGGTATACTGGATCGGCAAATAACATCTCAACTTATACTTTCCCGTCATGTAGAAAAATAAGACGAACGGATGATAGTGTTATTGAAACTCTTCTTAGAAAACCAGTGCAATCTGCACATGGTCTTTGGCATCGCAATTGGGGGCTGTATAATAATATACGAATTATTAGTGCGGATAATGCACTTTCACAAGGATATGGTGTTAGCGGTGCATTTAGTTCAGATCAATTTGGACCAGGATTAACAGGTTCTTACATGTCATCTATTCGCGTTGCTAGATTGTTCTCCGATCACATATCTGGAACAGGCGATACGGGAGGTATTGAGGGCATTACTGGTGGAAATATACCACAACTTTCATCGTGGTATGTTCCAAGTTATGATGAAATGTCATTTATCGCAGCAAATTGTATAGATGATTCCCCGTATAATTTTAATCTCAATTATCATCTCTTTACGCACGATGAAGGAATTCCTTTTGATGGGTGGTACTGGACATCTACAGGAGCATTCGATGAAAATAAAGGATTTAATGCTGGTGTTGGTGAAGGTATTATTAGATTAGATACTTCAGGATTGACTGCTGACCCTGGAACTCTTGCATGGGCGGTAGAGTTTGATGCGGATGGAAACAAAAATAATTTCTCGTTTGGTAAGAAGAATAGAATAGAACAGAAATATCAAGTTAGACCTATAAGAATAATCAGAGCAGATGGGTTATATGCTACTGGTGGATCAGAAAACGAAAAACTTTGGAAGTTGCCAAATCTTCTTCGTGATTCTGATAAGGGTATTAATCAAAAATAATTGGAGATGAATATATAATAGATGATAAGAACATACGGATCAAGCAGAATAGAAGATATCACTGGTTCGCTTGGCTTCGCCGGGCCCAGCGGTCCTATCGGAGCCATTGGAGCCACCGGGGCTACCGGAGCCACTGGACATACTGGCCCTGCTGGACCAATAGGAAGTGGCATATCAAATATTTCTTTGTTTGGTGAAAGTTATGCGATAGAGGGATCTAATCCTCCTGCTGATGGTGATGGTGGTGTTAGTGATAAATTTGGTAAGTACGGAATAAGGGAAGCGGGTGATTATAAAATTTTCGGTGATCCGAGACACAATACGGGTGGTGGTAGAGTACGGGTATACAAAAAAGGAAACACTGCCGGATGTACAGCCGGTTCTAATTGGTATAATGAAATAGATCTATCACCCATCGGCGTTGGTGATGGTTGGGCAACGGGTCGAAATACAGATATTACTATTTTTGATAACGGGGATGTTGTGGTTGTCGCTGGTGCAGAAGGGGCAGAAGTCGGCGGCAATGCAACCGGTGCTGTATATGTGTGGAAAAGAGATTATTCTACAGAAGTGTGGACACAGGTACAAGAAATAGGGGCCCCTGGTGTTCAATCCACCTGGAGAAAAGTAGGACGGGGTGCATGTTTAGTTGATGCTAAAACAAACTCTCTTTTCTTTTCAAAAGCACCGGGGCAGGGCAGCGACACGCAATCAGCATTCATTTGGCATTTTACCACATCCGATAGCGGAGATACTTGGACTGAAAATACAACATGGACTGCTAAGACACTGGATGAAATAAGAGGATGGACCTCCTCAACAGATGATGGGGGCATTAGTGGGTTCAGTGATAGTCAAATTACTGAAGACAGAATGATACTGGCAGCACACGCCGATGATGCGTATATGGGTGGCATTACAATATATGAATATACAGATAGTACATGGCAAAGGGTGTTTTATAAAAAAGGAATATGCGAGTCGGGGTCGCCCTGCGAGCCCGGACCCTACAAGCCTTCTCTTGGTTTAGATTCTGCGATTCATAAAGATATTGCTGTTGCTGGTTCGCCAAATAGTATAAATGGTCATTTGATCCCACGGAAGGGGATCAACTATCCTCCGGGACATGAAAACTTAAAGGTGGGGGAGAATGCAAATTATGGTGCTTATAATGGATCTGTTTTTGTTTATAGGAGAAATAGTGATGGAAACTGGACACATAGTCAATTAATAGATAATCCATTTCCAGAAGCGGGTGCAAATTTTGGACATGGTGTTGATCTGTGGAAAAACATTCTTGTTATTGGTGCGTGTGGTGCCGGAAACCATAACAATGCTACTGACGGCTCACCTGGCAGAGTGTATATCTATAAAGATGAAAGTCAAGCCGGGGGGCCATCGAAGTTCGTATTAAAAGATATTATATATCCATCTAAGAATTATGTGTGGGTCGATGAGGGTGGGATTGCTGGCGATAGTGTTACAGGTATTGGATGGGGAATAAAGATATCCTACAGGGGAGGGGATATTGCGGTTGGCGCGCCGTCTGGATTTACTGGGGGTGCCCCCACGGTCGGTTCTGCCTTTATATTATCTGAAGATTATTTAAATATTACTATTTCTGATGTCAGAGATGAGTCTGATTATGATACAGAGTGGTGGGGTAGAAAATTAGAATATTCAATTGGTGTTAGTGGTGCAAAAGGACCAACGGGGACTGATTATAATTATGAATATACAATCACGAATGCTGGCGAAAATGTGGGGGCTGTACCAAGTCAAGAGAGTCTTAACTATGGTAAAATTTATAAAACCAGAGAGGGTGCAACTGCATATTTTAGAACCTTAACTGTTAGTGGTAATGCTATATCAATAAATTCTACAAACGATTATACTATTCTTCTTGCCGGAAATGAATATATTAGTTCAGGTGGCATTATTGGTAATACTGGCGAGTTGGTTTATTCTTTTAGTGGAGCATCTGCTCAAGGTGTTAAGAATACACATTGGGACGGTACTAGATTGGTTGCAAGACTAGAAAATTACCGAGAAACTATATCCAATAATAATTATAATGTTCTTGTTGCACCAGAAGGCCCCAATCCAATAAACACAACCGAAAATGTTAATTCTGGATTTTTAGACGGATCTATTATTCCCTTTTCCTACATTGTAACGCAACCGAGTCTGCCAGGCACATCAACGATAATTAAGAGTGTTAAGAGTGGGTTGCATATGGGAACGACTAGTGATAACGAAGGACTCAGTGCTGATATAATTCATACATTTGGTGACACGATATTTGCGACTCCTTATGTTCCCCCAACTAGGATCGGTTCTTGTTGTTATTGTAAAATGGTTAGCAGTGATCCAGATTTTCCTGAAAGAGAGGGAACTATTCCCGATTGCTTAGATTTTACAACTGATATTTATTGCGATTCTATTGGTGGCAGTTTCAACACTATTCCATGCGCAAATAGACCAGAAGGACCGGGTTGCTATAAGGGTAGTGCTTGTTGTGTAGGTGGTAGTTGCATAAATACAAACTCTGAGAAATGTACATTGTTTGGTGGTTTTTATATTGATAATACTGATTGTGAAGAAGTAGAATATGAACTTGGTGGGTGTCCAGCAACATGTGAAGATCATGGTGCATGTTGTGTTGGTAACTTATGTTATGATTTGACTGAGGTAGAATGTTCATTTGAACCAAATAGTACATGGTCCGCAGGTAAAACATGTAAAACATACAATTGTTGTTTTGCTCAACTTGGCGGTTGTTGTGTTGACGAGATGTGTTATGAAACGTCACCATATATTTGCAGTACATTATTTTCGGTTGATGGAACTCCTGGTGTATTTTGGGGGACTGGCTCTAGTTGCGCCGGACCAAAAAGAAACACTGAAGCATATGCACCTTATGAATGTTTGATGGATGATGGAATAATAAGCGAACCATTAGATGAAGATGGATTGTGTCCTGACGGTGAATTGCCTCCGTGTAGGGCGCAATGTCCGGGTTGGCAGCGACTGGGGGAGCAGTTCCCTTGTTATGATGGAGAAGGCAACGAGGTCAGCATATGTGCATGCGACGGGGCAGATTGTGGTGAATGTGAGATTGGAGTTTGTTCTACGGGTGAAACACAATCATCAGGAACTATGATATTGGCAGATAATACTTGTTGGGAATGTTGTTGCGAGGGTGCAGTACCGGAAAGACCAGTATTATTTGGTGCATGTTGTGTTGATGATGACCCGGATTATCCTGAACCATACTGTGATGAAACAAACATGTTAGATTGTGCCATGAAGGGTGGCATGTTCATGGAAGGGTTAGAATGCAGTGATGAAACTTGTAATTTCGGAGCATGCTGCGACAAATACCGAGGAACTTGCCGAGATGAGACTTATAAGATGGACTGTATGGGAGTGAATGAAAAGTGGTATGGAATATGTGATGGGGTGGCATGTACTTGTGATGATATAATCTATTCTGTTAACACTTGGTATGAAACAGGCGGGGTTAATGATTTACTTGATTTGATTTCTCGTTTGGGTGAGTGTGGACCTGATTGTGATTGTAATGAAGATGGTGTAGTTGACTCAGATGATGTGTGGTGCTTGTTTGCGTGGGGCTGGGATCCTGGAGATGATCCACATCGTTTTAACTTTAGATCTAGAATATTAGATCCTCGTATTGATCCTACTGATTCTCCTAGCAACACATTTGATTGGAATTTTATGCAATGGCATTGGTGGCCAGGTCATACACATCGCTTTGGTACATATGGTCAAACTGAGGTTGGTGAGTTTCCACCTGGTTCATACGGTGAAGATACAATAATACATGATTTGTGGGATGCAGATTTCTGGGCGAGTCAGGGACCGCCTTCGATTATATGGAGTAATTTTGAAGGATTTTATACATGTGAGGTTCGATTGTCGTGGACGAAGATATTAAATTGCCAAATTTGTGATTACACAGGGTCCGGCGGAGGAGGAAGTCCTTATGATCGTATGTGTAAAGATTGTCGTATTGATAACAATTATTTTAAATTCCACAATAATTCAGCAGTGCCATGGCTGAAAATTGGTGCCGTTGATTATTATTGCACTACTTGTGCAAAACGTGGTAGGTGTTGTATGGGACCAACTTACGGTGGAGAATATGATTTCATGGCTCACTTAAATGAAAATCAAAGTCCAGAGGCGGTGGGAGCATTCCTGGATGATCTAGATTTAAAACTATACAACGATGATGATGTAGTAATAGATGAAAGGCCCGTATATTCAGATTGTTACATGACGCATGCTGTGTGTGACGCACACATGGGACATTTTGAACCCGTTGATACTGTTGCATATGGTGTTGATGCGCCAAGGATGGATCTGGTCCCACCGGCGGCAGGTTATGGTTGTTGTGGAAAGAGTTGTCAACAGGTTCCGGTGCCGATGAGTGACGACGATTCAGAGTGGATGGAGATTAGGAATTATGATCCACTATATCCAGAGCAATGTGAATTAGATAAAATTGTGTGTTGTACAAAGAGGCTGGGTCTAATAGAAACAGATACTTGGGAAGAGTGTTTAAATGCCGATTTTGCGCTTAGTGGGAAATTGGGAGTTCCCTTATCACCAAGATTTAAAACAATAGATGAAGTACCTGATTCTATTAAAGACAATTTGGGTTGTGGAGACACTGGATGGGGTGCTTGTTGTGGATGTGCTGTACAAGATGGGGTGTACTATCATGATTGTGTGATGACAAAAGATATTATGGTGTGTTTAGATATGGGTGGCCACTGGGCTGGTACAGATACAATGTGCATAGACCAACCTTTGTGCGATGGTATACCTGCTGGTGGCACAAAATATGGATGGACTTGTGAAGATTGCAGTGATAATATAACTTGCCCCGGTGATGTTGGGCCCGACTGTCCTTGGT
>Ga0208684_1000192_pt1 | contig 56520 bp, 58 predicted proteins | sample MalvireepMed_b05_FD_184245 | JGI IMG/M metagenome (GOLD analysis project Ga0208684, IMG submission 184245) | Marine viral communities from the Global Malaspina Expedition - Malaspina viral metaG DeepMed_b05 (SPAdes) (version 2) | ecosystem: Environmental > Aquatic > Marine > Oceanic | place... | reverse complement strand
TATGGAAGGGCCATCGCTCAACGGATAAAAGGTACTCCGGGGATAACAGGCTGATACCGCCCAAGAGTTCACATCGACGGCGGTGTTTGGCACCTCGATGTCGGCTCATCACATCCTGGGGCTGAAGCCGGTCCCAAGGGTATGGCTGTTCGCCATTTAAAGTGGTACGCGAGCTGGGTTTAGAACGTCGTGAGACAGTTCGGTCCCTATCTGCCGTGGGCGTTTGAGATTTGAGAAGAGCTGCTCCTAGTACGAGAGGACCGGAGTGGACGAACCTCTGGTGTTCCGGTTGTCACGCCCGTGGCATTGCCGGGTAGCTACGTTCGGACGGGATAAACGCTGAAAGCATCTAAGCGTGAAGCCTCCTTCAAGATGAGATCTCACTGGAACTTCGAGTTCCCTGTAGGGCCCTGGAAGACTACCAGGTTGATAGGTCAGGTGTGTAAGCGTTGTGAGGCGTTGAGCTAACTGATACTAATTGCCCGTGAGGCTTGACCATATAACACCCAAACTGGTGTATAAACAGTTATGACATACGAACAGGCAGCCGCCGGTTCGCGAGAGAATCTCAACTCATGTATCCAACCTAATTTTTTCACTTTGGCACGCTTAAGCGTTAAGACCGAAGAAGTGAAAAAGCCAGTTTGCTTGACGACAATAGAGCTGTGGAACCACCTGAATCCATTCCGAACTCAGAAGTGAAACGCAGCATCGCCGATGGTAGTGTGGGGTCTCCCCATGTGAGAGTAGGTCATCGTCAAGCTCTTATTCAAAACCCCAGCAGGGTAACCTGCTGGGGTTTTTTCTTATCTAGGGTTTATGCCAGGTTGCCTGCTGGGGTATTGGGTAGAATACGATAATCATTTTTACTACCTATCGGGCAGCGAAGCGTCATGTGAAAGGCGATGCACCGGAGGTGCCAGCCTTGAGCGCCGCAGGCGTGGCGAAGCCAGACAAAGCGTAGCTTTGGACTCCTTGACGATGACCTACCTGCTGCGCAGGTTCAGGTCATGGTGCAGTTGGCTTCGCCGATCAAGCTCTTATCCAAAACCCCTGATCACTAACGTGGTTAGGGGTTTTTCTTGCCCGTAAGAAAGTTAACCGTGTAGGAGCGCTTCAGCCAGCTTGCCTGGCTATGCGCGATGCGGCGCTTCGACAGAAATATGTAGGAGGGGATCCTATCCCCGAAAGCCTCTGCGACCCAGACGCCATCGGGAAGACGCTTCCCTCCTACAGAGTCGCACAAGCATCGCGTTACGATCTTTCGATGGATCTTGTCATACCCGTGTAGGAGCGGTTCAGCCAGCTTGTCTGGCTATGCGCGATTGCGGCTCAGCGTGAGACAAATGGCGTCTATTTAAGAGTTTATGCCGTTGATGCTCAAAATCGACGGGCCACGAACGTCTTCTCACTGTAAAGAGTACGTTCGTACCGCTATTACCCCTTGAAGCAAAATCCCTAGCGAATATCCTATACGTAACAAGTATTCCAATAATAAAAACAAGCTGTCACCGAATATCTATCTGTCCTGATATAGACTGGTTCTACAGTCGAAGCGGTGTCTCTTGACCGACATGTGAGGTCGTGAAGTGAAAAACATTCTCCGCCATCCATTAACAGTTGCATTGACCGCTATGTCTCTGCCAGCGCTTTCACTTGAGGCGATCAGTGATCGCGAGATGGCTGATGTTGCTGGTCAAGCCTTTATCACCATCGATGCATCATCATACAGTGACGGCACTGGTGAATGGGCAGGGCAGTATGAGTTCACAAAGGTGAATCTGGGCTTAGATATCGAAACCCTGATGACCATCGACACGCTTAAGGTTGGTGAGTTTGAGCGGACAGTAGGTGAAGACGGTACTGTGCCAATGACGGATTCTCAGGGTAACCCTGTGACTCAAAATGGGAACTTGGTGGCCCATGATGCTGATTTGATTATTGAGAACTTCGGTCTTGGCCGGGTCACTAATTACAAAGATGCCGTTAATGCTGGTGTTGAAGAGTTTAAGATCCGTGATCCTTACATTGAACTTGCGTATAAAGTAGAGAGCGGTGTCCGGAAGATTGCAGGAGTACGTATCGGCTTCTCGGAAGCTCAGGGTTGGTTGTCAGGAGATCTTATCTCTTTAACAGGTAATTTGAATGGCCGAATTGAAGGGCCTGCCTCGGTGGTATATGACCAGAACTGTAATGGTCAGGGTACTGCGAGTTGGTTGCAGTGTATTGAACTAGGTTTGGCAGATGCTTTGGGTACGCAGTTGGTAAGTACAATCGACTTGGTTGATGGTGCTGTAGGTACCGCTGGTTATAGTTATGGCGCTGGTCGCGAGTTAAATGAAGATGGTGAGCTTCAAAACCCCGATAGCCCATATCTGGACGTCCCTTACCTTAAACGAGCTTCCTGGGCGGGTGTTCCGGGGGGTAGGAGCTTCACAGCTCCAGGTTCTGCGCTTGAATTTATTATTCCCGCGCTTACCGGGTCTGAAGACTGTACTGTTACGGGTACTCCCGCTTGTTTCCCTCTAACTAACTTTCAGAGTGTCTATGTCGGCGATGAAAGTGTTGACTTTGAGAATGGCGGCGGAGCTACAGGTGCGTTTGTATCTCTTCAGACTACTTCTGTTCCGTGGGAAGATTTTTCGGGTATCGAAGGCAGTGATCGCGTATTAACTCAGAGAGGAGCGTTTTTGAATATCGCTAAATTCGATTCTGGCTCTGGTGTGAAGTATCCACTCAACCTTGATTTGTTCAGTGCAACGAACGGTACGCCACGTCAGGCTACCTGTGTTGGTAGCCTGAAGGGGTGCTAATTATGAAAATCTTGCGATCTATGTTAATCACCTCGATGGTTGTCTCTGCTGCGGCATTTGCTGACTTGCAGGCTCTTGATGATAGCCAGATGAGTGCGGCAACTGGTGAGGGGCTTGGGTTTGCCCTTGAAGATTTCGTTTTGGACACGGAAGGAGCTGAGCTTTCAGTAACAGGCATACAAAGCTCTGCGGGCGAAGAGATCGATATTAAGTGGACTAGCCTTTATGTTATGGGGGAAGGCAGTGACGAGGGCTCTATTCGCACACCGGGACAGATTGGTAGTTACCTCCATCCGTACGTAATTCGTTCATTACGAGGCAGTGGAGGCCTCGATCCTAATGATCCTTTGTATAACGAAAAGTACGGTCAGATTAACAATGAACTGGCTCTACTTGAACTTGCAGCTGATGAGTACCAATCAGATGTCCAGAATAGCGCAACTTTTGCCACATTCTCGTACTATCAGGGGTGTGTTTGGGGGCAGCCTGGGTGTGACGACTTGGCAACGGTTGGCTCTAACGGAGTCGCAGTGCAGGCGATTACAAATGAAATTGATGCCCTGAATTCGTCCAGAGCGCAAATTGTAGATACCTATTCTCTGGCATTAGGCGCACTAGAAAATCAGATGAATAGTTACTACTTGAGTGAAATTGTTCCAAGGGAGGCCACTGTTGCACAGGAGCAAACGGAATACGACGCCGAGGTTGTTGAGCTCGGTCAGCGTCTGACTACGGCATTCGATGCTTATGAAGCTTTTATGGCTATTCGACCTCAAGCTGATTGTGAGTTTGGCGATAATTGTACCGGATTGAATGGTTCCGCATGTCCCGCAATCGGGGGAGGTGCTTGTCGGGATGCTCGGACCGCATACAACAATTCTTACGACTCCTACGAGGAACAGCAGTCGGTACGCCAGGATGCATATAACGATCTTATTGAAGCACGTATAGATCTGGCTGCTGCTAATAATGATTCTGAGAGTTTTGGGCCAGCAGGCTCTTATATTGAAGCGGTCAATAATGTAGAAGAATTCAAGGTGCTGTGTGGTCTGGATTCGAGTGACTTTGGCTCGTGCGACGGTGGCCTGATCACGCGCAAGGGAGAAACAAAAGATGGTATCGAAAGTGTTTCAATAGCTTTGGCAAGTGGTGTGGAGCGCAGGGATGGCCTGGATGTGGGTGCATCCTTCGAATTCGCAGTGAACTCAGTAAATCCAAATGGCTCAACCAGCCCGCGTACTGACTACATCGATATCAACATGAAAGGGCTGTTTATCGATGGAACTGCGTTCCGTCTTTGGTCTGCTCCGGACGAGCAGGGTGACGATGAGCTGAATGCTGAGATTCGCTTGAATTTATTTATCAAAGAGTTGGATATCAGTGTTTGTGATCCTTCGGTTTGTGACAATGATCCTGTAGCCAAGGAGGCTTCTACTCTAAACTTGGATAACATGTTTGTCAGTCTTAACCTGGGTTACGGCGAGATTCAGCCAATGCGTCTGTCTGCTACGTCGGATGGTAATTTCGAGTTTGAGCTGACCAAGCTCCGTCCTGGTGATGATGTCGACACCAGTAGCCAAGAAGCTATGCAGACTTTCTATGATGATTACTATGAAAACTCACCGAAGAGCTTTATATCTATCAGCGACGTGCGTATCGGCAACAGTCCTGATGCCAGCCTCGGTAGAATCACGGTTGACGGTTTGCGTGCTCAGTACCTTAAAGTTACCAGTCGCGACCTGTAAAAGGTGGAGGTCAGAATGACATTTAATAAGTTAGTACTTTCTATATCCACATTAATGGTCGCATCTTCGGCAATGGCCGAGATGAAAGCAATTGATGATTTTGACTTGTCTGAAATTTCAGGTAAGGGTGGTGTTTACCTATCCGGTGAGTTCGCGATCAACAAAGATGGTGGACCCCTTTGGGACGATCCCAATGAAGTCTCAGGCTTCACTCCAGGTTCTCGTCCTATATTCGACGGTGCCGGTAATATCGTTGGCTCTGAAGAATGCGAAAACGGCATCTGTGGTTTGCGCCTTGCCATCAAATTGAATGAGAACAGTGAAGGTTGGTACGTTCTGGATGACGTGTCTGGCGGTATGTCGTTCGAAGGGTTGACGCTTCAGACGGAAACACTGACGACCGCAACGAACTACGACGTTTGGGTTGATGGTGGCTTCGAAGAAAAAGCGGTTGACGACGAAGTTTTGAAAATCGGGCTACCAGGAACCATTACCTTCAACGATTTTAAGTTTAAGTTCGCTGTAGCTAACAATGGTGAATTTGGTGTGCCTCTTCAGGATGGAACCGCATTTCGGCAAACCGAAATCTTCGGTGTCCAGCTGGATGGCGATATCACTGTCGGTGGTAACTTACTCCTGTTTCCGGTGGATTGATTATGAAAAAGACTACTTTGACGTTAAGTGCACTCACGCTCGCGATTCAGGCTGTATCAGTATCGGCACTGGAAGCGCTTGATGATGAGAGCATGGCGAATGTATCTGGTCAGTCTGGTGTGACGATTGAACTTGACCCTGGGCAGCTGGATATAGGTGAAATTAGCTACAGCCAGGATGGTGTTGCAGCCAATATGCGTGACATCAATATCAACTCTGGTATTGGCTCTGCCTCGGTAACGACGATAGATATTGACTCGGATGGTACCCTTAATCTGTTCAACCAGCTTGGTGCTCGCGAGTTTACCGTTGGCGGCGTTGGCATGACCGGCACTACTGGTATTACCAACGATTTTTTCAGCCTGCGCGGTGCGACTCAGGCGTATAGTGATGGCGGTACTACGGGCGACCTGATTGATGACACTGGGGTTTTTCGTCTCAACATGGGCGATGACGGTAACGGAAACCTTGCTTTTGATGGTTCACAGGTCGGCCTGTTCTTCGACGGTTTGCACTTCGGCGATGACGGCATGGAGTGGATCATTGATGATTTAGCAATGTCAGCCATCATTAACTACGGTCGCCTCATCGTTAATGACGGCAATGTCGAGTTCGACTTCGGTACCTTTGATAATCGAGGCCTACGCCTGACTTATGAGGCAGCTGCGATTGGTCTGTCTAATGATCCTAATATCGCTGTGGGTGATTATGGCGACCCTAACTCAGCGGGTTATTTGTTGGGTGACACGTTTGGTTCACTCAGTGTCGATCTTGAAGCATACGGTACCTTCACGATTGAAGGTGGCGGCGCTGATATCGGTGAGGGTATTACCTTCATACCTGCTCTTACGCTTATCAATGATGATGACGATCGCCCAGCGTTCAAATATACGGACGACGGATACGTGATCCTCGCTCGTAACTTCCGTGGAGACTTCAGTACAGAGTCTGGTTTGACGCTCGATTTTGAAGAAGACGATGCTAACAACCCCTATCTGGCATTGCGTTACGAAGATCTCACCTTCTCATTTAGCTTAGATGACCTGATTCTTGGAGATGAGAATGGAGCTGCACTCGGTAGTTTCCGTGGTCAGGTGCTTTTTCAGGATGGCTTAGTTGATGGGATTGAGCGTAAAAACTATCTACATTTATTTCCAGGCGGTGATATCGCTAGTGCCGATGGCTCAACGCAGCAGGGTATAAGGGCGCAAGTCGGATGGAATATTGTGTCTGCGGCGCCGGAAGCACAAGATGGTGAAACCTTTACCACACCGGGAAGTTTTGCAGGTAAAACTGCAGCTGAGAGTAATACTTATTTCGCCATGAACGATGATGGTAACTGGGTTTATTTCAACGGTTTTAACGGCTGGGGTGAAGGTGAGGTAACACTTGATCTTACTTCTGGCCCAGATATGGCTTCACTGCCTTCTGATTATTATGCTAACCCTTATAATTCAGCGACGGGGCAGTTTGATGCCAACGTTGGCTATGACCGTGAGAACAAGGTTGGTACTTACGATGGCCTGCGTATCGACTTCAAAGATTTACGCGGAGAGTACAGCTTCTCGGGCGTAACTGTTGGTACTAGTGAAGAAGAGGCAATGGACTCCCCTTACATGGGTGGTACTGAGCTGCTTCTGGCAATGGAAGTATTCCCATCGTACAGCTTCACACTCAATGGTAACCTGACGATTGCTCCGGGTGGTCAGATTAACAGCGACGGCGTTGGTGGTACTCAGGGTCTTACGCTTAATGGTGATCTGCGGATCACTGATGGTGATGCTGCGATTACAGTGGATGAGTTCGGTCGTGGTGTCTGGTTGACAGGTGTAACCTATGACCTTCACATGCGCGGTGCATCTATTGACGTAACCGAAGATGGCTTGACCTTTAATAAAGGGCTGACGTGGTCGACCATTCAGGTCGGTCAGTACAACAGCGCTACAGGTGAAATCGAGGGTGGTATTATCTTCGGCTCGCGCGAGGATGGCGACAACCTTGGTGCCTTCACGCTCGAACGTCTAGAGGATGGCACTACGATTTCAGTAGCGTCGGGTGGTGCAGGTCAGGTTTGTATTGGCGGCTCACTCAACGCTGGAGGCACTGATTGTGCGGGCGCTGGTCGTTTCGAAGATCGCGGAGAGCAAGGGCTGACTATCAAAGTTAAGGCGAAGTTTGCAGAGGCTCCTACTGACGTGAACGATCCTAATTATTATCGCTACCTTGGCAAAGGTAATCGCTTCTCTTGGACACAGACAAATGGTACGACCCTGACTCTTGATAACTTCAGCACCCAGGATGGTCCTCAGGGCGGGAACGACTACGGTCTGAATATTGATCTTAAGCTTGATGTTGCAAGAACAGCAGTGCGTGCAAGTTTTATTGATGAGGACGGTGACGGTAATACGGACAATGACTTTGATGGTGATGGTCGTCCTGATTTGATCGATACAAATGGTCAGTATATTCAGGAGTCCGAGATCCCGGAACGTGGCCCTCTTGGCTTTGCAGTATTCGGTCGGGTTCACTTTAAACAGCTGAACATCGATGGTCTGAAGATTGCTGCGACTCCAGACAGTACGCCTCAGACGCTGATCAGTCAGATTGTTGTTCAGAATGCGGATATTCAGGCTAACCTGACGGCCACTCCAATCCGCTAACCTTCCTTTGCTGCGATGTCCGATGATCAGGCGTATACTGTACGCCTGAATCATCGGCATCGGAGTCTCTTATGAGCCAGCAGAATCGCCTGGTTATTTTCGACACTACAATGCGTGACGGCGAGCAAAGCCCGGGCGCATCAATGACCAAAGAAGAAAAAGTCCGCATCGGTAAAGCGCTCGAAAAAATGCGCGTCGATGTTATGGAGGCAGGTTTCGCAGCTGCCAGCCCCGGAGACTTTGCGGCTATTGAGGCCGTTGCCTCTGCTGTGCGCGAGAGCACTGTATGCAGTCTTGCACGAGCGGTTGATCGTGATATTGAACAAGCGGCTGCAGCGTTGAAAAATGCAGAGCGTGCTCGTATTCATACCTTCATTGCGACTTCACCTATCCATATGCAGTACAAGCTGCGTATGGAGCCAAATGCCGTTATTGATCAAGCAGTGCGAGCGGTAAAGAAAGCACGTGGATTGGTTGAAGACGTCGAATTTTCTTGTGAAGACGCGGGCCGCTCAGAAATCGATTTTCTATGCCGTATTATCGAAGCAGCTATTGATGCTGGTGCCAGCACGATTAACATCCCTGATACCGTTGGCTATGCGATTCCAGAAGAGTTCGGAAATACTATTCGAACACTGATTGAGCGTATCCCTAACGCGGATAAGGCGATTTTCTCTGTACACTGCCACAACGACCTGGGTCTGGCGGTAGCCAACTCTCTCGCCGCAGTGACTAATGGTGCTCGTCAGGTTGAGTGTACGATTAATGGTCTGGGGGAACGCGCCGGTAATGCCTCTCTTGAAGAAGTGGTCATGGCAACCCGCACCCGCCAGGATCTGTTCAACATCGAGACCGGTATTGATACAACTCATATCGTGCCGACGTCGCGGCTCGTTTCGAGCATCACGGGTTTCCCTGTTCAGCCGAATAAAGCAATTGTGGGTGCCAATGCCTTTGCTCACGAATCCGGTATCCACCAGGATGGTGTTCTTAAGCACCGCGAGACCTATGAGATCATGAAGGCAGAAGACGTAGGCTGGGGTGCGAACCGCATGGTGATGGGCAAGCACTCGGGACGTGCCGCCTTCCGCAGTCGTTTGCAGGAGCTGGGAGTTACGTTTGAGACGGACGCAGCTTTGAATGACGCTTTTGCTCGCTTCAAGGATCTTGCTGATAAGAAGCATGAGATCTTCGATGAAGACCTGCAGGCACTGGTCACAGAAAGCCGCTCGGCCTCTCTGCCTGATGTCTATAGTCTGGTATCGCTTGAGAGTCACTCGGCTACCGGTGAAACGCCTGTGAGTGAAATCGTCATCAGCAAAGATGGCACCGAGCATCGCAGTAAAGCGGAAGGTAGCGGCCCTGTGGATGCAGCTCTGCGTGCTATTGAAGATGTCGCTAAGTCCGGCGCTAATCTCTTGCTGTACTCGGTGAATGCGATTACGGAAGGCACTGACTCTCAGGGTGAGGTGACTGTGCGTCTTGAAAAGGCGGGCCGTATTGTCAACGGCAGCGGTGCGGATACCGACATTGTTGTCGCATCAGCAAAGGCGTACATCCATGCACTGAATCTTCTGGTCAGCACTAACGATCGTACGCACCCTCAGAACGACGGCGTTTAACGGCGTATGTTAGAGCAGCGTCGGGTCGATTATCTCAAGTCGATGGGCATCACAGTGTGGCTGCCCAGACGAGAGCTGCCTCATGCCCCAGCGTCTCGCTGGATGGCCGAGGACTCGCCATCTGAGCGACATGAGCATATTCATATTGAGTCGACGCATGATCATGCCCGCCCGGTAGCCGCAGCAGATTTGTTGCGGGCGGGGCAGCCTATGCCAGCTCACCCTGAGGTGGCAGAGGAAATCGTTAAAGAAACGCCTTCAGAGCCTGTTAAGCCTGCAGCGCCGGTTAGTACGGATTTAGCACCGCCGGCTGAGGATACCGTCGTTGCTTCTGTTGGTGAGCCGCCAAGGTTCGCGCTGGAGTTTATGCAGCTGAGTGGCTCAGGGATCTGGGTTGTCGATGCCAACATACCGCTGGAGCAGGTGGCCCCTTTTGCTGGCAGAGTGTTAGCAGCGTTTGGCATGAAACCCTCGGTTGTACCTCAGCCAGTCTCTTTTCGTTGGCCATTTATTGAGTCCCGCCACCAGGATCAGAGTGAAGCTGTTGCCGTGCAGGCACTGAGGGCCCAATGGCAGTATTTCAGCAGTCAGGGTGCCGGCTACGTTATCACCGTAGGCGCTAACGCACAGAGCTGGATGAATAAAATAGACGTTAAAGAGCACTTCCATATAGCGGACCTCGAGGCATTAATGTCGTCGGCGTCCGCCAAGCGTGCTTTATGGCTCTCATTGCATGGTCTGGCGGAACGGTAGATACCTATGAGTGATATCCGCGCAGGGGGCATAGAAGATCTCGAAACGGTTATGGCAATTGAGCAGGCAGCTCATCAGTATCCGTGGTCTGAAAAAATCATGACGCGCTACCTGCGCAAGCCGGATTCTGTCTGGGTACTCGAAGTTGCCGGCGAGCATACGGCTCATGCGGTGATCTCTGCCGTAGCCGATGAAGCGGAATTATTGATGATCAGTGTTCGTCCCGAGATGCAGGGGCGGGGGTATGGCAAAGCATTGCTTGGTCGTGTCAGCCAATGGTTGCAGATGAAAGGAATAATGTCTTTCTTTCTCGAGGTTCGTGAATCAAATGCAAGCGCAATCGGTCTGTACGAGTCGCTTGGATTTAACGAAGTTGGCAGGCGCCCCGGTTATTATCCTCATCCCGATGGCCGTGAAGACGCTCTGATTTATTCGCTGGAGCTTTGTGATTAATGGTCTCTGAACTCAGTAGTCATACTGCGTTACTAGTTTCCTGGCTGCTATCAGCCGCCCTTCTTTTTTATACGCTCAAAACTATCAACTGGGCGGCATTCTCGCGCCACTCAGGTGTACAACATTTCTTTCTCGGAAGCCTGTTGGTCGTATCCGGCTTCTGGTTTATGCGGGCGGGAGTTCGTCCGGGACTCGATTTCCATATTATTGCCGCAACGGCGCTGACGCTCCTGATGGGCTGGCGTCTGGCCTTACTGAATATGGCTCTGGTGCTGGTTGTTATGGTGTTCTTGGGTGTCATTGAGCCAGAAGCCTGGGCGCTCTCTTTTTTGCTGGGGGCTGCAATTCCAATACTGGCGGCTTACCAGTTTTTTCTTCATGTCTATCAACGCATGCCTCACAATCCTTTTATTTATATTCTGGTGGCAGGCTTTCTGAATGCTGGGTTTACTCAGGTTGTATACGCTTGTTCTGTTTCCGGCTGGTTCTGGCTTGAAGGAATTTATACTCTGGATCAGATCTGGCGGGACTACCTGAGAATGCTTCCGTTAATGATGTTTCCGGAAGGGATAACAAACGGTATGTTTATCGCAGGGATGGTGAGCTTCCACCCCCGCTGGCTGAGCACCTTTGATGAAGACTCGTATTTTAATTATTGAGCTTTATTAACGGGGAGCATACTTTTGCAGCTTTCGTTGCAGAGTCCGGCGGTGCATATTTAAGGCCCTTGCTGTCGCTGAAATATTCCCGTCGTTTTCGTTCAATATCCGTTGAATGTGTTCCCACTCCATCCTGTCGACGCTCATTACTTCAGCTTGCTGCTGATCCACAGACTTACCTTCGAAGGTCGAAATAAGATCCTGCAATGTTGCAGGCTTGTGCAGATAGTTGTCGGCACCGCGTTTGACCGCTTCTACAGCGGTAGGAATGCTGGCATAGCCTGTAAGTACGATAATAGAAGCTTCAGGCCAGCGCTGTTTTATCGGAGAAATAAGATCGAGACCAGAGCTGTGCTCAAGGCGCAGGTCAAGAATAATTCGCTGCGGAGAATCTTCAACGTCTCCCAGTTCTTCCGGACTGCGGATGAAGGTGGCTATTGCGCCACTTCTTTCAAGGCTACGACAAAGTACACGACCGAAATGTTCGTCATCATCAATGATCAGGTAACGTAACGTCATGCGCTTTGTCTCCGCGAGGCTATGGGCAGTTTCAAGTGGCTCAGGCTGCCGCCCGAATTCAGAGCTTTTAAGTGAATGCTGCCACCAAACTGCTCAATGCTGGCGTTGCTCAGATAAAGTCCGATGCCCATGCCATGTTCTTTCTGGCTTGCGAATACGGCCTCTTCGCTGATGTGACTGGCTGCTTCCGGGTCAGGCTGAATAATATCCAGCTCCCAGAAGTCAGAAGTTACTCGGGAGCGCAGCTGTACAGGTTTCTGTCCGGCTTCTGCGGCGTTATCCAGAAGGTTCAGTAATGCCTGGTCCAGAAGTGGCGAGGCGGGGATGATAGCTGATGCTTTGCAATCAAGCTCATCCCATAAAGCATGCGGTTTACTCAAACGCCAGCGATGGAGTTGGCGCATCAGCCACTCCTCAGCATCGTGTTCTGAATGGGCGCTACTTTGTCGGCCCGCCATCGCCAGCTGCTGAAGCGAATGTCGGCACCGCTCTACCTGCTGGCGCATGACAGAAATATCTTCATCGCTAACCTCGTGCTCGGTGGCTTCGTCGAGCAGCATATCGAGGGTCATCAGAGGCGTGCCCATTTCATGGGCGGTGCCTGCTGCGAGCGTAGCGATACCAATGAGTTGCTCGTTCTTGAGCTGTCGCTCCCGGAGAGACTGGATCTCAACAACATGCCGTTGTCGATCACGTACTAATGCTGGCAGAAACGCAGCGATAATGAGTGTACTGAGAACAAAGGTCAGCCACATGCCACCAAGGTGCCAGTCAAACAAAGAGCCTTTGCCATCCATGCCCATCGCCAGCGGTGTATACCACTGTGTCAGTACGCTGTAATCCAGAATCAGTGTGGCGGCCACTATAAGTGCGCGATAGCGGTTAAGGCTGTACGCCGAGACAACCATTAACACCAGAAAGTACGAGATCACAGGGTTTGTCGCCCCTCCACTGAAAAACAGCAGTGCCGTCATCAGCTGGGTTTCCGCGACAATATTGAGTAGCAGAGCATCCTGCCCCATTCGTCTCGAAGCCTGCCAGAATGGCAGGGCGATCAGTGGGATATAACCTGCGAGCACCCACCAGATGATAGGCGGCAGATTAAAGCCCACGAATGCAAGCCAGAATAGCAGTACGAGCCAGATCAGAGCGACCGAAAACCTGAGCAGGCCGAGGCGAGTGAGCGTATTACCAAAATTCAATCCGATGACCCCTGACTTCCGGACAAAGTGGCATTTTCATTGAATTTACAGCATACCACTTACAGGAGGAGTATTCTGAAAATAGGTCATGACCTGAGTCATTCCTGCGCTTCATCAACGTCTCTATGGCGAGAACAGCGCGCAGCAATTGTCCGCCGGAGAGCTGTTGCGAAATATGCACAAGTATCGCGTATCCCGAGTGATGTCGGAGGCAACTATTGATGGCGAAGCGCCAGGGTTTTCGGGATTGTATGGCGTTTCGTTCCTGGCGGTTCACTGATACAGCGTAACGTCGGGACTCGGGCGTTGTTGTGTGCTTCAACCTTGGCGTTAATTTTGCGATAATCCGCCCCCTTCTGAATAACACACTTCTCCGGGCCGGATCTCTATATGAAACCTCAGATTGCCGAGTTACTTAGTGCCGCTGTCAGCGTTCTGAAAGAACAGAATGTACTTCCAGCAGACCTCGAACCGCGAATTCAGGTCGATAATACCCGCGATAAAGCACACGGTGATCTGGCAACGAACCTGGCGATGATGCTGGCAAAGCCTGCTGGTAAGAATCCACGTGAACTCGCTCAGCTGGTGGTCGACGCTCTGCCAGAAAGTAGCCTCGTCGAGAAGACCGAAATTGCAGGCCCAGGCTTTATCAATTTCTATCTGAGCGATGAGTCTACGTCGTCACTGGTTAAGGCCGTTCTGGATCAGAAAAACGAATATGGTCGCTCTGATGTTGGCCAAGGCAAAAAGGTGCAGGTCGAATTTGTGTCGGCCAACCCGACCGGGCCACTGCATATCGGTCATGGTCGTGGAGCCGCCGTCGGTGATTGCCTGTGTCGCCTCCTCGAAGCGACAGGCTGGGACGTCACCCGTGAGTTTTACTACAACGATGCAGGCCAGCAGATTAATAACCTTGCTTTGTCGGTTCAGGCGCGGTGTAAGGGCCTGACCCCTGACGATGCAAGCTGGCCAGAAGACGGCTACCGCGGCGAGTACATCATTGATCTCGCCGAGAGCTTTATGCGTGGTGACACCGTATCGTCTGAAGATCAGAGCTTCACAGGCACCAAAGACGCTGAGGACCTCGAAGGTATTCGTCACTTTGCAGTCGCTTATCTGCGCAACGAGCAGGATCTTGATCTCAAGGCATTCGGTGTCGATTTTGACGTCTACTTCCTTGAATCCTCGCTCTACACCGAAGGTAAGGTTGAAGAAGCCGTTCAGACACTGATTAAAAATGGTTACACCTACGAAGACGGAGGCGCTCTCTGGTTGCGCACCACTGACTTTGGCGATGATAAAGACCGTGTCATGCGTAAAACAGACGGTGGCTATACCTACTTCGTTCCGGATGTCGCCTACCACCTGAACAAATGGCAGCGTGGTTTTACTCTCGTAATCAACGAACAGGGTGCTGATCACCACTCAACCATTACCCGTGTGCGTGCAGGTTTGCAGGCGCTGAACGCCGGTATTCCAGAAGGCTGGCCGGGTTATGTACTGCACCAGATGGTGACCGTAATGCGTGGCGGTGAAGAAGTTAAGATCTCCAAGCGTGCGGGAAGCTACGTTACTCTGCGTGACTTGATCGACGAAGTCGGTCGCGACGCCACCCGTTACTTCCTTGCAGCCCGTAAGGCCGATGGACAGCTCACCTTTGATATCGACCTGGCGCGCTCTCAGTCGTCAGACAACCCTGTGTATTACGTTCAGTATGCGCATGCGCGGGTATGTTCGATTTTCCGTAAACTGGCAGAAGCAGGTCAGAGCTGGGATGCTGAAACGGGCCTTGCTGCTTTGGGCGCGCTGACGCTTGAAACTGAAAAAGAAATGATGGTTAAGGTCGGTCGTTTCCCTGAAATCGTTCGCCGCGCCGCCGATGCCAGCGAACCTCATCAGATTGCTAACTTCCTGAGAGAACTGGCGGGTGATTTCCATACCTGGTACAACTCAGAAAAAACCCTGGTAGAGGATGCCGACCTGCGTAACGCGCGCCTGGCTCTGGCTGAGTCTGTGCGTCAGGTTCTGCATAACGGCCTGTATCTTTTGGGCGTCAGTGCACCGGAAGAGATGTAATCGGTCACAGTAATACTGAAAGAGTATGGTAGTGTGATCGCGAACGTATTTCTCTGGGTAAGTTGATGTCTGATAACAGCTCTAAAGTACCGGCCTGGGTGTGGGTAACCACACCCGCTATCGCTATTGGTTTTGTCGGTTTTATTTTTTATCTCTCGACGATTCCGGCGGGCGACGAGCTCGAAGCCGTTCGCGGTGATGCACGTAAAGTACTTGAAGAAAGCGCGGCGAAAGCCCGCGAAGATGCGGCAAAAATTGAGAGTAAGGTGAAACCTTCTTATGATTTTTACCGCCTGCTGGAAAAGCAGACCGTTGAAGTCCCAGACGTTGAAGAGTACAAATCGACGCCTAAGGATGCCGCAGCCAAGTATGAGTATCGTCTTCAGGCTGGCTCTTTCCGCTCAGACAGTGATGCGGACCGGATGCGAGCAGAGCTGATTCTTGAGGGCTTACCTGCCTACCTCGAAAGCAGTGCAGTCAACGGTTCGACATGGCACCGGGTATTTGTCGGGCCGTATACCGACCGCTCCAAACTTAATAAAGCGCAGGACATCCTCGTCAGCCGCAACGTCAGCCCACTCGTGCTGAAACAGAAAGTCAGCGACTGAGATCAATTACAAGCTGGCTTTGCCTTGCCGGGCTCACCGGGCTGTGTAACATTGAATACACCGCCCTCACAGGAGTCGCTCATGGCATTGGAAACCCACACTCACTTCTACGGTGTAGAGACACCCGAAGGTCGCAAGCAACTCGCTTTCCAGATGTGGCAACGGTCTGCCTCCGCTGCAGCACCGATTCTGATCTGTGTCCACGGACTTACCCGTAATCGCCATGATTTTGACCAAATAGCCTCTGCGCTCACCTCACATTATCGTGTGGTCACGGTGGACATGATCGGTCGCGGTGACAGCGACTGGCTGAGTGACCCTACTCACTACGGATATCCTCTCTACATCAGTATTATGCAGCAGCTGATGGCCCACCTTGCGGACATCACCGGCGAAGATCGCTTTGACTGGCTTGGTACCTCAATGGGAGGGCTGATTGGAATGATGATTGCGGCCAGTCCAGCGACTCAGATAGACCGTCTGGTGCTTAATGATATCGGCCCCGAAATCCCGGTGGCTGGGTTAAAAAGATTGGCGGATTATGTTGGGCAAGCGCCTGCCTTTTCATCGCTAGGAGAGGTAGAAGACTATCTGCGTGTCATTGCTGCCGGGTTTGGTCAGTTGACCGATGATCAGTGGCGTACCATGGCGACTCATGCTGCGCGTAAGGACGAATCAGGTAACTGGCGGCTGGCCTACGATCCTGCGATCAGTAATGCGTTTGACGGTCTCAGTGAGGATATCGACCTGACAGGTACCTGGAAGTTGCTATCCTGCCCTGTGCTGGTGATCCGGGGAGAGCAATCAGATCTCCTGACCGAAGAGGGGCTGGCACGTATGTGTGAGCGCCAGAATACCTACCATGTCACTATTCCCAACGCGGGGCATGCGCCGGCCTTATTGTCGGACGAAGAGATCTCAGCAGTGCGCGATTTTTTGACGATGTAACTTAATGTAAGGCCTGTAAACAACAAAAAGCCACAGACTGTTTCTGGAAGAATTAGTGCTCATGGTTCTTACTATAAACAGTCGTTCATGGTTTCAGGGTTGCGGGCAATGGAAGAAACAGAACTCAGCCAACCGGCGTTTTTACATGTTCATATTATCGGTGCGTTCGTGTCAGCCAGCATACTCATGTTGGTGATGTTAGTGGGCTGAAAAGGAGAGGGATATAGCGGCACCTCCTTGTGCCATAGCTTGCGCCGAAACGCTTATTAAGGGTTAGCATCTACCGTTACTGTACCGTCGGTTTCGATGGTAACCACCGCACTTACGAAGCTGAAACCTTCGCCCTGACCAAATTCTTCGTCATCCACTTCCGGATCATCCAACTCAGCCTGACATGTCACAGCCACCGTATAATCACCCGGCGTCAGATAAGACGCTGTGTACGAAAGTTCAGCATCGACTGACGCCGTTGCCACTGGCTCGCCGTCGGTTCCCAGGTCGTCTGGTTCTGTAACCTCACCTTCATAGACATACACCGCTTTCGTGTCTTCGCTGTTGCAAAGCTCAGAAGACAAGGTGCCGGTAATCGAGCCGTAATCGGCCAGATCAATTAAACGGATCGTCGGGCGTAGCTTGTATTCGCCATTGCCTGTCACTGTAATCGCCTTACGCAGGTCGAAGTCCAGCATGAAAGAGACTGACTCATCGGCCGTCACAGTGAAACCACTGACGAGTTTCAGACCCGTCTGCTCGCCGCTTGGAATCTCAAGCTCGAACGAGCCATCGGCAAACGAGATATAAGTGTCATTATTTCCTTCGGTATCTACCATCAGGCGGATTTGAGAGTACTCGCCAGCTTCTACTTCGAAATCGGTAAACAGTTCTACACTATTGCCCGCTTGATAATCTAACAGGTTAATCTGCTTTGGCTCATCGAACGTCAGCTCTTCCTGTGTTTCATCATCTTTAATCAGAACAACACCAGAGAACTGTACGTATACGCCAAGTGCTGAATTTACCGGCGCATCAGTCACACTCATGGATACTTTACCGGTCTCGCCGTCATCATCATTACTGCTGCCATCACCACCGCAGCCAGTCAGAATTAAAGCCGACGTCGCGACTGCCAGAAGTGACGGTTTCAGTGAACCAGAAGAAATAGACATACATACTCCAAAATCAATGAGGTTACTTATCTGTACGCGTATTTATCTAAAGGTTCCTATATTTTTTTACGGAACTTTTCGTTGAAGTGGTGTGGGTCGATCTATCATCAAGCAATACACGGCTGTAGGCAGCTCTGCTCACCATTCGTCGCGGTGGTTTGTCTCAGGCAATAAAAAAAGCCCGTATATTTCTGTACAGGCTTTTGGAATAGGCGGACAAATCTGACGGGATCAGATTTGCACGGCCGCAGGCCGCCCGGAGGGGCAAAGCCAGGGATGGCTTTGATGAATCGAACGAGTTCGATGGAGTGTTTCACTTTCTTGTAAGCAATAAAAAAGCCCGTACATTTCTGTACGAGCTTTTCGAATAAGTGGTGCCCAGAGGCGGACATCGAACGGGGGCGCCCAGCTCACCGACACGGGTGGCGGTGGTCATATTGCAGATAACAAAAAGCCCCGCAATTGCGAGGCTCTTTGTAGAAATAAGTGGTGCCCAGAGGCGGAATCGAACCACCGACACGCGGATTTTCAATCCGCTGCTCTACCGACTGAGCTATCTGGGCATCTCGTCAGGACTGTGTGTCCGTTGAGTGGCGCGTATTAAACCGCGCTCGTCGCATACTGTCAACAGCTATTCGGCGATTTTTCTTAATTTTCAGGAACATAGCCTTCAGCCTGATCGAAATCCCCACCACTGAGAAACTTCTCGCGCTGCTCGGTCAGGTACTTGCGGGCTTCGGGGTCCATAACGCTCAGGTGCTTCTCGTTAATCAGGCGCTTTTGGTGCTCGATCCATTCTTCCCATGCTTTTGCAGAGACAGTTTCCATGATTTTTTCACCGGCAGGTCCGGGGAAGGGTGGAGTGGTCAGAGCGGGGAGTTCTTCACCGTATTTACGACAGTGTACCGTGTTGGCCATGCTTACTCCTGAGTGATCAATGTAAGTAGTTTTTTCACCGGTGCAGCCAGACCAATGGCGCTGGGTGAGGAGGTATTGTACCAGTGGACGTTGTTTTCATGCACAGTCGCAGCAGGTCGTTTCAGTATTACGTGCACTGGGGTGATATCAAGGTGGTAGTGCGAAAAGGTATGTCTGAAGGTGTTCAGGGTCTGACTTTCAGCCTCTGTGTGGCCAGTCTCGCTCAGAATAATCTGCTCCGTTTCAGCGGTGTTTTCGACTTCGGGAAAGCTCCAGAGCCCGCCCCAGATACCACTTTGAGGCCGCTGCTTCAGTAGTAGCTCACCCAGTTCGTTCTCCAGAATTACCATAACGGTACTTCTAATTGGCTTCTCTTTCTTCGGTTTACTGTTTGGGTATTGAGTAGGATTACCTTCAGCATACCCCTGGCAGTCAGGTTGTAGCGGACAAATGCCGCAAGCCGGCTTTGAGCGTGTGCACAGGGTCGCGCCCAGATCCATCATCGCCTGTGTATATTGCTGGTGGCTGTGTTGGGGTGTCAGCCGTGTCGCAATATTCCAGAGCTCTTTTTCGACTGCTGTGGTACCGGGCCACCCGGAGAGGGCATAAAAGCGGGTAAGTACTCGCTTTACGTTGCCATCGAGAATCGGTGCGCGGATGCCCATACTAATAGAGGCGATAGCCCCAGCGGTTGAACGTCCTATGCCCGGCAAAGCACTCAGGTCCTCTACTGATCTGGGAAACTCTCCGTCGTATTCGCTAACGACTGTCTGAGCGCATTTGTGAAGGTTTCTGCCGCGGGCGTAATAGCCAAGCCCGGTCCAGTGGTGAAGTACGTCATCCTGGGTGGCGTTGGCCAGAGCTTCGACCGTGGGGAAACTTGCCATAAAGCGTTTGTAATAAGGGATAACGGTGGCTACCTGAGTCTGCTGCAGCATGATCTCAGACACCCAGACACGGTATGGGGTGATGTTCTGTTGCCAGGGAAGATGCTTGCGACCGTGAACCTCATACCAGGCGAGCACAGTTTCACTAAACGCTGAGTCTTTCATAGTGTCCGGTTTCTGTTAAAACGGCGGGCAGTATGAAGGATATGGCTCAGATTTCGTAGCTGTTGCTGCGTCGCTCGGCTGAGACAATCAGGTACTGGTGTAGCTGTCCGAGGGATAGTGGACGGCTGAACAGGTAGCCCTGACCTTCATCGCAGTTATTCAATCGCAGATACTGGAGCTGTTCATCTGTCTCGACGCCTTCGGCAACCACGTTCAGATCGAGCTTGTGGGCCATTGCGATGACCGCAGCGGTGATTGCCATGTCGTTTTTGTCATCCGGGATGTCCATGACGAAAGAGCGGTCGACTTTAAGCACATCAATCGGGAAGCGCTTGATATAAGACAGCGAAGAATAACCAGTACCGAAGTCGTCGATGGCAATGGATACCCCTGTCGATTTGATTTCCTGCATGATGCGGATGGCTTCTTCAACATCATCCATCAGCGTACTTTCGGTGATTTCCAGTTCCAGGCAGCGCGGTGGAATTTCCGTGATCTCAAGCACATTGCGGATACGACCGGCGAGATCCGGATCGGTGAACTGCTTGGCTGACAGGTTAACCGCAACCTTGGCATCTGCTGGCATTATGTTCTTGCGGATAAGGCTACTGATCTGGCGGCATGCCTGTTCCAGCACCCAGTTACCTATATCAATAATCTGGCCTGTTTCTTCGGCGACCGGGATAAAGTTATCCGGTGTGATGATACCTTTGTCGGGGTGCTGCCAGCGAATCAGTGTCTCGATGCCTGTGGTACGGTAGTCGAACAGGCTGATCTTAGGCTGATAGAACAGGGTGAACTGATTGCGTTCTATCGCTTCGTTGATCTCTTTCTCGATAGCGAGGTGTTCGAGAATAGAGTGATTCATCTCTTCAGAGAAGAACTGGAAGTTATTCCGTCCCTGCTCTTTTGCCGAATACATGGCCAGGTCTGCGTTCTTCATCAGCACGTTGGTGTCTGTTGAATCATCAGGCGTCATTGTGATGCCAATACTCACCGACGTGAGAATATCCTGACCTTTTACGCGGATAGGTTTTGACATGGCGCGCAGAATTTTTTCTGCGACGGCACGAACGTCCTGCACTGAGCTGATATCTGTCAGCAGAATCGTGAATTCATCACCGCCGATTCTGGATACTGTGTCGTTTTCGCGCACGGTGTTGCTCAGGCGGTTAGATACCTCCTTGAGTAGAATATCACCCGCATCATGTCCCAGGGTGTCGTTCACACGTTTGAACTGGTCCATATCCAGGAACATCAGGGCCATGGATTTTCCTGAGCGGATAGCCCCTTTTACTGAGGTGACCAAACGATTCTTAAACAGGCGCCGGTTCGCCAGCCCCGTCAGTGGGTCGAAGAAAGCGAGGGTTTCCATCTGCACCTGAGCCGCTTTCAGTTCAGAAATATCTGAAATTGCACCTAAGTAGCCGAGTAACTGACCGTCACGATCATAGAGCGCACTGGCCATCAGATGAATCCATGTATACGCCATATCCGGACGGGTCAGGCGGATTTCCAGCGCAATGCTTTCTTGATCCAGAACCAAGCGGTTCCAAGCCTCCTGAACATTCACCAGATCTTTCGGGTTGATCATTTCAAACCAGTCCTGAAGGTCGGGGTGCTCGCTTGTCAGGCCATGAATGTCGCGCCAGCGCTGGTTAACGTATTGCAGATTCTGGTTCGGATCGACCTGAAAAATACCTACCGGAGATAATGCGGTCAGTTTTCTGAACCTTTCTTCCGATGCTTTTAACGACTGGTTTTCATCATCGATGGTCGTCAGCAGGCGGTTAAAAAGATCAACCAGATCACCGAGTTCATCGTTATTCGTTTTCGTTGCCCGAATCGAATAGACCTTTTTGTTCAGGATCTCCGTCAGCGTATCACTGAGTTCGCGCATCGGTCTGGAGATCACATCTTTAAGCTTATTGGCGAGAAACAGAGCAAGTGCGAATGCCGTCAGCATGATGATGATAGAGAACACCAAAAACTGAAAGAAACGTTCGAGTAGTTGGTCGCGGCTGCTTTCGATGTACAAAGTGCCTATAGGTTCTTCAGCTCGGGTAACGGGGAAGAAGCGTGAAAAATTGTAGGTCCTGAGTGTATCGACTCGTGGCAGGTAATTCGGACAATCAATACGCTCATGTGCCTTCGAGTGGTAGCTGGCCGCAAGTGTCTGATCCTGACGATAAATACAGCCACGCACGATCGCACTGTCTGACTGCAGTGTGTTCAGGTTGCTTTCAAGCAGCGCCTTATCGTTGAAGGTCAGTGCGGCAGTGATACGGTCTGAAATAACGTCCCCTAACACCTGTAGCTTGTTCTCTGTATCGCGCTTGGCAAGGTAGTACTCGAGCGAAATATAGGCGAAATTAGCCAGCAGCAGTGTCAGACCCGTTGTAATCAATGAAATAAGAACAAGGCGTCGGCGCAGGGACTGAGTTTTGAAAAGCGTCATGGCACTACTCTCCCAACGGGAGTGTTGTATGGCAGCCAAGGAAGCGCTCCTTCCTGAAGTGTCATTGTGATGTACATTCTGCTGCCAATCATACTGTGCCGGTAATCCGAATAAACGCGCTCTACAGAGTGCTGCGTCAGTTATGTGAATTCAAGACGGCCAATACGGCCTTTTAAAGGTCATCTTTTATTAGATGGCGCATTTTGATGCGCTCTAGTGGAAAACCCAATCAACTCAGTTTAGTACTAATTCGTTGAGTTTACCGGTGGCTGGTCACAAAAAAAGCCGCTGTTCAGCGGCTTTTTTGGGAGAGCCAGTGGCTTATGAGCCAGCTTGAAGCTCTTCAGGATCATATGGCTTGACGGGTTCGCTTTCCAGTTCGGCGATAAGTTCGCCAATGCTGATGCTCTGCAAGCGGTCAGAAAGCTGTGTGCGGTAGGTTTTCACCATACTCAGACCAGAAATAACAGCGTCGTAGACCAGCCAGTTGCCTGAATCTTTGTCCTCGTACAGGCGGAAATCCACAGGGACTTTATTGCCATTACTCTGGGTGAACTGGCCTTTCACGATAGCGCGGCCACCGTCTGGGCTGTAGCGGGTGTCTGAGAACTCCAAAGATTCACCGCTGAATGCCTTAAAAGCACCGCCATAGGTGCGCAACTGGCGATCACGGAAAATAGTAATGAAGCGCTGCTGCTCTTCTGGTGTTGCACGGCGCCAGTATTTGCCCAGTGCGCCCATTGCGATCTTTTCCTGGTCGATTGCCGGAAGGATGTATTCTTCTACCAGGCGCTCAACCATCTGAGCATCGCGCTCTTCAGGTTCGGTTTTCTTCAGTTCAGCGATGACACCGTTGGTGGCTTGCTCAACCACTTTCAGTGGCTTGTCGTCACTGGCGAATGCCTGCGTTACCGCAAACATCATCAATGTAAAAAGGGAGAGTATTTTCAGCACGGTTACGTCCTTATCATTTTTCATCAGTATCTAACGATACGTGTCAGCTGCCTAGACGGATGTTCACAATTATTTGTTACACCTGTGCAACAGTGGCTGCTTATTTAGTCCTTTTGTAGACCAGGAGGTCACCCTGACGTTCAAAATTTCGTCGCAGGATGGCTTCGGACAGTGAGTCTTCACTATCGTTAAACTCCAGTGTCAGCGATTCTTCATCCGCCCATTTGCACAAAAAGTGCAGCATCTGATGCATAACACCACGGCCTTGAGTGATACGACGAACGCCTGCCTTCGACAGCCTCACGTGATCGCCAGTCCGCTCTGCCAGCAACGCGCCAATAATGCGGTCGTTAAATCTACCACCAACGATCCAGCGATTCTCGGTAATCCATTCGCGCAGAGGCTCGTCGACCGCAAGTCCGTGAGGCGCAGTATCATTGCGGATTTTCTCAAAATCGACGAAGTCGTCGTCGGTTGGCTCTGTCAGGTGCTCCAGTTTTACCGGCACATCAGGCTCCTGTTCTTTGGCTTGTTCACGGTGTGGTGCATCAGTCAGGCAGGATTTATTACTTTCACAAGCTTACGGCCTACTTTCTGGTGCGCTTTGCTTTATAATGCTTTCTTTTCTGTTTTGCGAGAGTCCGGAGACAATCTCATTATGGCACGCACGGCGTCAGTAGAGCGTAACACGCTGGAAACCCAGATCACCGTTAAGATTAACCTTGATGGCACGGGTCAGGCCAAATTCGATACAGGTGTTCCGTTCCTTGAGCACATGATGGATCAGATCGCGCGCCATGGCCTTATTGATCTGGACATCACCTGCAAGGGTGATACGCACATCGATGACCACCACACGGTGGAAGATATCGGTATTACGCTCGGACAAGCGTTCGCGCAGGCAATCGGCGATAAAAAAGGCATCGTCCGCTACGGTCATTCGTATGTGCCGCTGGACGAAGCTTTATCGCGTGTTGTGATTGATTTCTCCGGGCGTCCTGGTCTTGATATGAAAGTTGATTTCACGCGCGCTGCTATCGGCCGCCTTGATACCCAACTCTTCTGGGAATTCTTCCAGGGGTTTGTAAATCACGCCAAAGTGACACTGCACATCGATAACCTCAAAGGCTTCAATGCGCACCACCAGGCCGAGACGATCTTTAAAGCATTCGGTCGGGCATTGCGCATGGCGGTAGAACAAGATCCGCGGATGGCGGGTGTGACACCATCGACCAAGGGTAGCCTTTAAGTCATGACCAGTAAGATTTGTGCCGTTATAGATTACGGCATGGGCAACCTGCACTCTGCGCATGGTGCACTTCAGAGCGTGGCACCTGATACTCAGGTCCTGGTGACAGGTGACCCTGAAGTCATACTCAAGGCCGATCACGTGGTGCTACCTGGCGTGGGTGCAATCCGTGACTGTATGGCTGAAATACATGCGCAGGGGATAGACGCGGTTGTTCGCGAAGTCGCTGCTACTAAACCATTGCTCGGTATCTGTGTTGGTCTGCAGGCCATGATGGAGCGCAGCGAAGAGAATGGTGGTGTCGATTGCCTTGGTCTGTTCCGCGGCCAGGTTAAGTATTTTGGTGATGACCTGAGAGAAAACGGTGAGCGCCTTAAAGTCCCTCACATGGGTTGGAACACTGTCTCTCAGGGTAAACACCCTCTCTGGACAGGCATCGCAGATGATACCCGCTTCTATTTCGTGCATTCCTATCACGTGAAGGCAGAAGATGAGGAGCAGGTGAAAGGCCATGGTCATTATGGGGTCGACTTTGCTGCTGCTATGGGGCAGGACAATGTCTTTGCCGTGCAGTTTCACCCTGAAAAAAGCCACAATGCCGGTCTCGCATTGCTCAAGAACTTCCTGAACTGGGATGGTCAGTCCTGATCTGGCTACCCGGTTAACGATTCAAATTTAAGGTTACTCTTTTAAGGTTACTCTCATGCTCGTTATTCCCGCTATTGATCTCAAAGATGGCCAGTGCGTTCGCCTGCGTCAGGGCCGAATGGATGACTCTACCGTGTTTGGTGATGATCCTGTGTCTATGGCGAAGCGTTGGGTCGATGCGGGCTGTCGTCGTCTGCACCTCGTCGATCTGAACGGTGCCTTTGCTGGTGAGCCGGTAAATGGCGAAGCAGTCACCTCAATTGCCAAAGCATTCCCTGACCTGCCGATTCAGATTGGTGGCGGTATCCGCTCACTGGAAACCATTGAGCATTACATCAAAGCGGGTGTGAACTACGTCATCATCGGTACCAAAGCCGTCAAAGAACCTGCGTTCGTAAAAGAAGCCTGTGATGCTTTCCCGGGTCACGTGATTGTCGGTCTGGATGCGCAGGACGGTTTTGTGGCGACTGATGGTTGGGCTGAAGTCTCTGAAGTTAAAGCCGTCGATCTGGCGAAACAGTTTCGCAACGATGGTGTATCAGCCATTGTGTATACCGACATCGCTCGCGACGGCATGATGCAGGGCGTGAACGTTGAAGCGACCGTTCAGCTGGCGGAAGAAGGTGGTATCCCTGTGATTGCTTCAGGCGGTGTTACCAATATCGAAGACATCCGTCAGCTGTCGAAAGTGGCGTCCCGCGGTATTCTCGGTGCGATCACCGGCCGTGCAATTTATGAAGGCACGCTGGATGTTGCTGAAGCTCAGGCTCTTTCAGACGAACTCACAGGTAAATAAACATGGCTCTGGCGAAGCGCATTATTCCGTGTCTGGATGTTGACAAAGGTCGCGTTGTAAAAGGCGTGAATTTCGTTGGTATCCGCGATGCGGGTGACCCGGTCGAAATTGCGAAGCGCTACAACGATCAGGGCGCTGATGAGATTACCTTCCTCGATATTACGGCCAGCCACGAAGAGCGTGAAACCACCGTACACATGGTTGAAGCGATTGCCGAGCAGGTGTTTATACCATTAACGGTCGGCGGCGGAATTCGCGAAATTGCCGATATCCGTAATATGCTGAATGCCGGTGCAGACAAGGTCTCGATTAACTCTGCCGCTGTTTATAACCCGGACTTTGTTCGCGCAGCGGCGGACAAGTTTGGCTCGCAGTGCATTGTGGTCGCGATTGATGCTAAGCAGGTTGATGATCACTGGGAAATTTTTACCCACGGTGGTCGCAAACCAACTGGCATTAATGCGGTGGAATGGGCTGTAAAAATGGCTGATTTTGGTGCCGGTGAAATCCTGCTGACCAGTATGGATCGTGATGGTGTGAAAACCGGCTTTGATCTGGGCGTTACTAAAGCGATCTCTGATGCGGTCAATATCCCTGTCATCGCCTCTGGCGGTGTGGGGAACCTCGATCATCTGGTTGATGGCGTCAAACTGGGCGGTGCAGACGCTGTTCTTGCTGCCAGTATTTTCCATTTTGGCGAATATACCGTTCAGCAGGCGAAAGAGCACATGGCTGAAGCTGGCATCGAAATGCGCCTTTAATTAAGTTTGTCTTTATTTGCCACACCTTGGTGGCCTGACTGGCCGCCGAATTCCTGCCAATCCTGATAAAAGCGTCTACTCTGAAGGCAGAGCTGCTTCTTTCCTTATGTGAGAGCGGCACACCTTCTAACTGAACTCTGCCCGCAGGCTGAGAGTGGCGCAATGACTCAATTTCAATCCGTGAAGTGGAAGATACTGACGCCGATGATCCTGGTTTTCCTGCTGATCATGGTGTTTATCAACCTGTATTCCTCACATCAACAGAAAGCGCGTCTTTTAGAGACTACCGAGCAGCATCTTAACCAGGTGCTCGATAATTACCTTGATGGCATCAATATGTTGATGCTGACCGGCAGTATGGCGAGTCGGGATACTCTGAGAGATAAGTTCGCTCAGCAGGATGGGGTTGAAGAGGTCAGGGTGCTGCGTGCTGAGGCGGTGAATAAAGTCTTCGGCCCCGGGTTTCCAAGCGAGAAACCTCAGGACGAATACGACCGTCGCGCCTTAAACGGCGAAGCTGTGTCGTTCGTCGAGACCGTGAATGGCGAACGGAAATTAACCGTCATCGAGCCTTACATTGCCGTTGAAAATCGTCATGGTACCAATTGCCTCGGGTGTCATCAGGTTGCAGAAGGCACCGTCTTGGGAGCCGGACGTATTACCTACTCTCTGGCAGCGGAAGACAGTCAGGTGCTGGGTGATCTTATCAACAGTAGCATGATGAATGCTGTGCTTATGATCGCCGGACTCTCCGGGATTTACTTTGTGATTTATCGGATCGTGATTCAACCACTTCGTCGTCTTGAAAAAACGATGGGCCAGATAGGCACTAATTCCGATCTGACATTGCGTGTAAACCTCGGCACCAATGACGAATTCAGCCGGGTAGAAGAAGCCACAAATCGCATGCTGAATAGCTTTCAGCCGGCAATCAGTGATTTGTCTCATACTATGTCTGAACTATCGGGGGTGTCAGGCGAGCTGGCATTGATCACCCGTGAGACACGGGATGGTATGGGTGAGCAGCAGCGCGAAAGTAAAGATCTGCTGGTGGCGGTAGAAGAGTTATCGGACGCTGCAGGGCGCGTGAACGAAAGTGCGGTAAATGCTGAAACAGCGGCCGTATCAGCGAAAGAGAATGCCGAGGGCGGTAGCGAAGTCGTTGTTCAGGTGACAGGTACGATTCAGGAGCTGGCGGCAGAAGTTGAGAACGCCGTGACGGTTGTACGGCAACTCGCTGAAGATACGCAAGGGATTGGCCATGTGGCCAAGTCGATCAATGAAATTGCAGAGCAGACTAACCTGCTTGCCCTGAATGCGGCGATTGAAGCGGCTCGTGCGGGCGAGCAGGGGCGCGGCTTTGCGGTAGTTGCTGATGAAGTGCGAAGTCTGGCAATCCGCACTCAGGATTCGACCAAAGAGATTAATGATATTATCGAACGACTTGTCAAAGTGTCAGAGAAAGCGGTTCAGGTGATGGATGCCAGTAAAGACCGTGCGCAGCAGGGCGTGCAGGATACTGAGCGTGCACGCGAAGCGCTTCATCAGATCGCAACAGGCGTTGAAAATATCCGATCAATGAACAGCAGGATTTCTGCGGCGGCAGATAACCAGAATAATGTGGTGTCGCGAATTAACGAGAATATTCGTGTGATCAGTCAGGCATCAGAGCAAACCCTGAGTGCATCAGGAAGAACCTTTGAGCACAGCAATGATCTTGGTCAGATAGTGCATCGGCTGCGGGAAATTGTTGAGCGTTTCAGGGTGTGATTCATACGTTCTGATAATAAAAATGGCCGCGATTGCGGCCATTTTTATTGTCGACTGTTATTTCTTAACAGCGAGTTCTACACGGCGGTTCTGGGCCCGGCCTTCTGCTGTATCGTTGGACGCAACAGGGTTGGCCTCACCATAACCTTTCGCGCTTAGCTTATCTGCACTAACGCCTTTTTCGACCAGGTAAGTACGCACAGACTGCGCGCGATCTTCACTGATTCGCTGGTTCAGCGCATCGCTACCGCGACTGTCGGTGTACGCCTGAATTTCGATCATCAGATCAGGATAGCGCTTCAGTTCTTTAGCAACATCATCAAGAATGGCTTCACTGTTTTCAGTCAGTTGCGCAGAACCTGTTTCGAAGAAAACACCTTGAAGCTTGCCGTCGAAGTCTGGGCAGCCGTCACCGTCGACCATAGTACCTTGCGGTGTGTCTGAGCACTTATCTTTGCGGTCAGGGACGCCGTCTTTATCAGTATCCAGCTTTGCAGCGATGCGGGCTTTTTCAGCAGCCAGTTCGGCGGCACGGCGAGCATCTTCCTCGGCTTTCGCGCGTTCTGCCGCTGCAGCTGCATGGGCAGCTTCGACGTCGTCGGTCATATTGTTTGCGGCTTCATCGCGTGATGAAGTAACGCTGTTGCTACCAAAGCGCATGCCGGCTTCCAGCACATAATTATTGTGCTCAATGTCTTCATTAACCATATCGTCGTAACGATACTCAGCACGTGCGAAGAAGGTATCGGTCGCCGCCAGTTGAAGGCCTGCGCCGACACTCACCAGAGCGTTCTCCTGAGCAAAATCGTTCAGCTCTGCCTTGCCATAGCCAAGGCCAGCGCTCACGTATGGCTGAATCATATCGTCACCGAAAAAATGAAGACCACTAACGCGAGCCTGCTGAACATCGGCGCGACCATCAATCTGATCTGGAGATGGCTGTACGATGCTAAGTTCGACCGCAGTGTCGTTGTTCAGCATATAGCCAGCGGACAGTTCAAGATCGTAACTGTGCTTGATGTAATCGTCGAAGTATTCGTTAGTCACTTCATGGTCAGTGTGGGCACCGCCGAAAGTCACGTAATAAGGGTTTTCGGCCAGTGCAGTAACGCTGATCGAAGAAATAACTGTAGCGAGTAAAGTGCGTTTCACGGGTAGTCCATCCATATTATAAATTAATACAGCCTGTATAGGGTGGCCGTGCTTTAATTGACTGGGCGCTAGTGAAACAGTTCAAAAAAAAATAAAAAATTCATAAAAAACCCGAAAATGAATTTCGGGTTTTCGGTTGTTTTGAAATCTTAATAAAGTTCCTGTTAATTACAGATCCTGAAGGATTTCGGACTTCTTCTGAGAATATTCTTCCCCTGTAATCAGATCGTCATCTCTTAGGTTCTGAAGTATCTCAAGGCGCTCTTTGATGGATTTTTCTTTTTTCTTCTCTTTCTTGCCACTAGAGGTATCCGGTCGCTTGTTCTGCTGCAGGCAATCGTATAACTCAGCCTCGAGAGTGACTTTGTTTACTGTTTTTATGCCACCGGCGAGCGTCGGCTTGCGGAAGCGGGACTCGCTGCTGTCGACAATAAGGATACTGTCGGCCCGAGTTTCAGCCGCCTCTTTTTTTAGTTTATTCAGAGCCTTTTCCCGAGAGTTATCGCTCACTTCGAGAGTTTCAATTAAGTAGCAGCTTTGAGCTTTCTCTGGATCTATCTCTTCTATGTTGGCGGCGGCTACAGCACTGCTGAAGGCGATAAGGGCAATCCCTAGGGTTGAACTTAGTATGGCGGCACGCTTCATATGAACTCTCTGACGTTGGTATAAACAGGTCACATGTACATGATACATGAAGGCGATTACCGCTACGACAACCTCTACGGTAACAGTTGGTTGAGTCATTTTCGGTTACCGGTGTCTTGGCTGGGCGGCTTAAAGGTTATATTGAGTTTGGCTTGCAGGCTTCCGTTGTATAACCATCGACGTATTCTCCCTGATACCAGCTTCCCTTGGTTTCTGTTTCACCCTCTCGGGAATAGAAGGTACCGTCACCATGGAACATCCCGTTAACGAAGTCCCCTTCGTACCAATCCCCGTTGCTGAAACTAAACCTGCCTTTTCCCTCAAGCATGCTATGAACGAATGTCCCTTTGTAGTGGTCACCATTGGTAAAAAATAACTCTCCGGCACCGTGCATGTTGCCGTCTGCATACTCTCCTATGTGAAAGTCTCCATTGGCGAACTTGGTACTCCCTTTGCCTGCTATGAATCCATATTGGTATTCGCCAACATATATGTCACCGTTTGCGAATATACTGGACCCTTTGCCTTCTAATCTGCCAGCTACAAAATCTGCATCGACGACCATACCAGTTTTCGGGTAGTTACAAATTATTCGGCCATGCATTAAACCATGTTGAAATTCGCCTTCGCAGACACTGCCCGTGGCATCCTCAAATTTTCCTTGGCCGTGATAAGTACCATCGCGGAACTCACCTACGTAATAGTCTCCATTTGCGGGGTTTGAGTAGACTCCTTGACCATTGAGTTCACCATTTTGGTAAAGCCCTTCATAGTGCCAGCCTAATACTGACTCGTAGCGGCCTTGCCCGTGAAATAAGCCATCCTTAAAGCTGCCCTCGTAAAATGAGTGGTCTCTCCAGGTTAATTTTCCTTGTCCATTAAACAAGCCACTTTCACAGTTGCCTTGATAGACTGACGAGTCTGGAAGTTGATGATTACACTGTACTGCACTGACTAGCGGTGAATTCAGGCAAATGGAAGCCAAGAGGGTGGTTGCGAGGTTTTTGGTGTATGTCATAGGTGCATCCTTGCAGTACGTAAAAAGGCCGGCATAAGCCGGCCTTTTCTTTATCAGTCGTCGAGCATTGCCTTGTCGCGGACAGCACCTTTGTCGGCGCTGGTCGCGAACTTAGCGTAGGCTTTCAGGGCTGTGGTCACTTTACGTGGACGCTCAGCCGCTGGTTTCCAGCCTTTCTTATCCTGCTCATGGCGACGGTGAGACAGCTCTTCGGCAGTCAGGTCGACATTGATCGAACGGTTAGGGATATCGATGTTGATGATATCGCCGTCTTTCAACAGGCCAATCGCACCACCAGAAGCAGCTTCTGGTGAACAGTGACCAATCGACAGGCCAGAGGTACCGCCAGAGAAGCGTCCGTCAGTCAGCAGGGCGCATTCTTTGCCCAAACCTTTCGATTTAAGGTACGAGGTTGGGTACAGCATTTCCTGCATGCCCGGGCCACCTTTCGGGCCTTCGTAGCGGATGATGACGATATCACCAGCGACGATTTCGTCGTTCAGAATTCCGGTGACGGCGTCGTCCTGACTTTCGAAGATGCGCGCACGGCCTTGGAATACATGGATAGATTCATCCACCCCGGCCGTTTTAACAACACAGCCATCAAGAGCAATGTTGCCGTACAGTACTGCCAGACCGCCTTCCAGTGAGTAGGCGTTGTCGATGCTGCGGATACAGCCATTTTCGCGGTCGCCATCGAGTGTTGGCCAGCGCGTACTCTGGCTGAACGCCGTCTGAGTTGGAATGCCCGCAGGGCCCGCTTTGTAGAACTGAACCACTTCTTCGCTCGGGCTGCGCATGATATCCCACTTATCCAGTGCTTCTTTCATGGTGGCGCTGTGAACCGTTGGCAGGTCGTTGTGCAGCAGGCCTGCGCGGTCGATTTCACCCAAAATGCCCATGATGCCACCGGCGCGGTGAACGTCTTCCATGTGGTACAGCGGTGAGTTCGGTGCCACTTTACACAGCTGAGGAACCACGCGTGACAGGCGATCAATGTCTTTCAGGTCGAAGTCGACTTCGGCTTCTTGCGCGGCTGCCAGTAAGTGCAGAATAGTATTGGTTGAACCGCCCATGACGATATCGAGCGTCATGGCATTCTCGAATGCTTTGAAGCTGGCGATTGAACGTGGCAGCACAGATTCGTCGTCCTGCTCATAGTAACGTTTGGCGTTTTCAACAATCTTACGACCGGCTTCGAGGAACAGTTGCTCGCGGTCAGCGTGCGTTGCCAGTACTGAGCCGTTGCCCGGCAGGGCCAGACCCAGTGCTTCAGTCAGACAGTTCATCGAGTTTGCGGTGAACATGCCAGAGCACGAACCGCAGGTCGGACAGGCGCTGCGCTCGTATTCGGCGACTTTCTCATCAGAGGCAGAATCGTCAGCGGCGATGACCATGGCATCCACCAGGTCGAGCTTGTGCTCAGACAGCTTGGTCTTACCGGCTTCCATCGGGCCGCCAGAAACAAAAATCACAGGGATGTTCAGGCGCAGAGCAGCGAGCAGCATTCCTGGGGTGATTTTGTCGCAGTTCGAGATACAGACGATGGCATCTGCGCAGTGCGCGTTAACCATGTATTCCACAGAATCGGCGATGATTTCACGGCTTGGCAGGCTGTAAAGCATACCGTCGTGCCCCATAGCAATACCATCATCGACAGCGATGGTATTGAACTCTTTCGCTACGCCACCGGCTTTCTCGATCTCGCGGGCAACCAGCTGGCCAAGATCTTTCAGGTGAACGTGACCCGGAACGAACTGAGTAAATGAGTTCGCAACGGCGATGATAGGCTTCTGGAAATCATCGTCTTTCATACCCGTCGCACGCCACAGGGCGCGGGCTCCAGCCATATTACGGCCAGCGGTAGACGTCTTGGAACGATACTGAGGCATGATCTATTGTCTCTTTAAGCGTAAAATAGTGGTGCATTGTATCAATCAGCGAGGTTGTGTGCATGTCTGAACTTACCCTGTATTACGATGGCTACTGCCCTCTGTGTGTGCGCGAAATGGACCACCTGAGAAAGGCAGATCAGGCCGGTCGCCTGACACTGGTGGATATTCAGCAGGAAGGGTTTGCTGATCGCTATCCGCACATTGACCCACAGGCGGCGAGCACCATCCTTCACGCCGACACCGTAGACGGTGAACTCCTGCTGGGTTTAGATGTCACTTATCGTGCCTGGTCGCTAGTTGGACGAGGCTTCTGGATTGCCCCTCTGAGATGGCCCGTTATTCGCTGGTTTACAGATAAAGCCTATCTCTGGTTTGCGCGCAATCGTTACAAGGTGTCTGGCTGGCTGACAGGTCAACAGCGATGCGACACCTGTGGTCCACAAGGATGTTCAATTGACGGTAAGAAACAAGGTGATAACTAAGCGCGCAATATTTCCCCCTCAGGCTATGGCCTTATCGACAACCGTATTACTCGGTTGGCTGTCGCTGATGTTGGCGGGCTGTTCGTTATCGCCAGTGAAGCCTCTGGATTCTGAGGTGGCCAATCTGCAGTCGCGTTTGTTTCTTGCGCATGGTGGCAGTGCGGGAGATGCGCCTCTGAATTCACTGCAGGCGATTGAAGCTACCCTGCAGCGGGATGACTACGATGGTATCGAGATCGATATTGTGTTGGCTGGCGATAGTGTTCCCCTGCTGGCACATGATCCTTGGATCAGTGAAAAAAATTGTCGCCGATACGATGGTCAGGCATTTGAACCTGTATATATCCGGGATGTGTATTCAGATGAGCTGAATGAATTGTTCGAATGCCACTTCCCTGCTGGAAAGAGCGGTGCTGCAGAAAAGACGTCTGAGTACCATCCGCTGGTAACGCTGGCTGAAGCTCTTTCTGTTGCCAGAAATTATCCTGATAAAACCATTTATCTCGATCTGAAAATTCAGGACGGAGTCACACTGGATGTTGAAGAGTACGGCGCTGAAATATTTCTGGCGTTGACTGAACAGGAAATAGAAAACCCTGTATTTATCGAAGTTCCTGAGAAGCATCAGGTGGAAAAAATAAAGCATTCTCTTGAAGATTTTAATGCTCGAATTGCACTCTCTTATCCTGCTTTCTACGCTGGAGAGGACTGGGATTATATCGGAGCGATGGCAGCCATTCGTACTTTTTTCTTCGCTGAAAATCCTGTCGATGCCGCGCAGGAATCAAATGCAGATGTATTGATTGGCCCAACGATAGTTATGTCGCATTCTTCTGTTGAGAAACTACACCAGAGCCAGGTTCTGTTTGGAACCTTTCTGGTCGATGATGCTGAATCTCTGAAGTCAGCCTGCAATCATGGAGCAGATTTGATTATTACAGACGTTCCTCCGGGAACGGGTTGTGCCAAATAGAGAGCGGATTGCGGCGTGCTGCTAATTTCGCATTAGATTATGATGCAGACTTTAATCAACGGAAATTATTTAACAAAAGGAATTGTAATGAAACTTAGTTTATTAGCGTTTTTGGCGTTGGTTCTGGCAGGATGTGATCAAGGTCGTCATAGTCAACAAGAGTTCGTTCCTTCCACGGTAGATGAGGAATGGAAGGTTAATACGGCGCTCTATTTGTTCCGAACGCTCGAAAACTACAATTACGATTATGCTGCTGAAAATTACCTTGCAGATCCAGAATCTGTTGAACCGATGAAACGCGGGCAAGGACAAATAATGGCCGATAGCTACCGGGTGATTGATGTGAATGATGAGGGGGTGGTGATGGCTTTCTCCACGCACTGCTACCCCGATATTCAAATGCAGGTATATATGAAGCGATTGGCCGCGGGATATCGGGTAGAGTTTGAGCGAACAATGCGAGCCTTCTTGGGCTCTGGCTCCCGTGAGCCCACTCAAAAGTATTGCTATGAGTTTATAGATCAGCCGTTGCAAGGAAGTATTGTAGGGTATCGTTGGATTTTCGATCGTGTTGGGCAGCGGTCAGCGTCTGAAAGTGGTTTCCAGAGAAGAGAAATTGATTTACTTGATGAACGTTGCGACAACTATCCGGATTGTCTGTGGTCGTATTCCAATAGAGGTGCAGGGCCAATACTCAGTATTTCTTCGCTCGACATGACTGGCGATGGGGGAAATCTTGATGGTACTCACTATGTGGTTGTTAACTGGCTGGGAATGGATTCAATCAATCTGCATAAAGGGAGCTACAGGGTTGCCCATTTAGGGGGGGAGCGTATCCGTTTGGAGTTGGCGATACCGCCAGAATCATCGGAGGAGGCTGTTGAGCTCAATGGCTTCATCGAATTTGATTTGAGTAACAAAGAATGAGTATGTCCCCCGTTGCGAACGAACTCGTCTTTCTACCCTTAGGCGGTACCGGCGAAATCGGCATGAACATGAACCTGTATGGCCACGACGGAAAGTGGTTGATGGTCGATTGTGGCGTCACCTTCCCTAAGCCCGGGCGTGTCAGTGCTGACGGCACCCGACACCATAGTGGCGAACCTGATACGCAAATGCCTGACCCTGAGTTTATTGAGGCGCGTAAAGATGATCTCGCGGGTTTGATTATTACTCATGCCCACGAAGATCACGTTGGTGCCGTCCCGTATCTCTGGCACAAACTGCGCTGCCCGATTTATTGCACGCGGTTTACCGCTGAAGTACTCAAGAAAAAGCTCGCTGAGCATGGTCTCCTGCATCAGGTGAAAATCATTATCCCTGAAACTGGTGAGCGTCTTCACATCGGCCCGTTTGATGTCCAGTTTTTAGCGCTGACACATTCAATACCTGACCCTAATTGTTTGATGATCCGCACCCCAGTCGGGAACATCTTCCATACGGGTGACTGGAAGCTTGACCCTGATCCGGTCGTTGGCCATGGCTATAAAGAAGAGACCTTCCGTAAGCTGGCCGATGAGGGTGTGTTGGCGATGGTTTGCGACTCGACCAATGCCACGACAAAGGGGCACTCAGTATCAGAGGGTGATCTTTATGATGGGTTACGCCATTACATCGAGAGTGCGAAAGGTCGCGTGGTTGTCACCTGTTTCGGCAGTAATATCGCGCGTTTGCTGACGTTATCTCATATTGCCGAAGATACCGGGCGTTACATGGGGCTGTATGGCCGCTCGCTGATTAATATGCATCAGTGCGCAAAGCGTGCTGGCGTGTGGCCGTTTAATGCGGGCTCGGTCGATACCGGGCATCTGGGTTATTTACCGCGCAATGAAGTACTCGCGGTTGCGACCGGCAGTCAGGGGGAGCCCCGCACCGCGTTGCGCAGGCTTGCCGCCGGAACGCATCCGGATTTTGAACTGGAAGCAGGCGATCGGGTGATCTTCAGTGCCCGCGCGATCCCCGGTAATGAAGAAGCTATTCAGGGCGTGATAGATCAGCTCACTGCGATCGGTGTTGAGGTCATTACGGTCGATAATGCAGAGCATGACATCCATGCTTCGGGGCATCCGGCGCAGGATGAACTGAAGCTCTTATATAACTGGGTTCAGCCTGAGATTGCGATTCCTGTTCATGGTGAAACTGAGCATATGAAAGCCCACGCAGGGCTGGCAAAGGGCTGCGGAATTTCGCGTACCATGACCGGGCGGAATGGTGACCTGTTTATGTTGCGGCCGGTGCCGGGAATGCAACGTCAGAAGGTCAGGACGGGCCGCCTCGGATACGAAAAAGGCGGCCTGGTAAAAGTAGATTAGAGTTCAGAGTGAGCGGGTGTCGATCCGCTTTCTGAATTCTTCTGCACTTTCTTTTCGCTCCGAGTAGCGGTCGGTAAAGTAGTCTTTTTTATCCCTGAGCAGCAGGGTGAATTTCATCAGCTCTTCCATAACGTCAACGATGCGGTCGTAATAAGACGACGGCTTCATGCGGTTGTCGTCATCGAACTCCAGCCAGGCTTTCGGTACTGACGATTGATTCGGGATGGTCACCATACGCATCCAACGTCCCAGAATACGCATCTGGTTAACGGCATTAAATGATTGTGATCCGCCACACACCTGCATAATGGCCAGTGTTTTACCTTGCGTCGGGCGCACGCCCTGCAATGCGAGAGGAATCCAATCGATCTGTGATTTCATAATACCTGTCATCGCGCCGTGACGTTCCGGGCTGCACCAGACCATCCCTTCGCTCCAGTTGGCCAGCTCGCGCAGCTCTTTCACCTTCGGGTGATCGGCATCTGCATCATCAGGCAGTGGCAAACCGGAGGGATTAAACGTCCGCGTTTCAGCCCCTAACCACTCCAGAATCCGGGCGGCTTCCTCTGTCGCAAGACGACTGAATGAGCGCTCGCGCAGTGATCCATAGAGCAAAAGAATCCTTGGCTTGTGTTCACTCTCTTTTTCTTCAAAAAGAAGGCCTTCGTCGATTGGGCTCAGGCAGTCATCATCGATATTGGGCATGTGTTGGGACGTTGGACGGGGAGTATCGCTGCTGTCGGTCATAATTGGCTCTGAATGAATTTAATCGCTCGGGGTATATGCTAACCGGGCTTGCGGGCGTTACACAAAGTGTAATATTTCTGTGTATGATTCCCCTGCGATTCAATAAAAATAATACTGCCAGCAACGGGGTCAGCTGTATGGATCTGAACGGAATAACTCACTCTGATAAAAGTGCGCCTGGCAAAAATGAAGGCCTTTATCGATGGCTTTCCACGTTTCCTGCGTTTCTGATCTTACTCATCGTTGTATTGCTGAACACCAGTCACGCCATACATGCTCAGCTTTTATTGTTTGGTGAGGCTCAGTGGGAAGGGTATTACCAGTTACGGATTGATCCTAAAGCACCCGCCTGCGACCCGGATCAGGATATAGAACAGGCGCTTCAGCGCATGATCAGGGAGCAGGAAGAGGCCGATGACGAGTTTGATCTGCTGGCTGCTGATCCTGTTCCACCGGATGTACTACGCCAGTCGCTCGAAGCGGCAAAAGCCGACTGCGAGTTTAAATTCAAGCGTTACCACGGCATCGTCGATCGTATTACCCCTACGGTTGAAGCCTATCGGTCGTTAGAAAAGTGGGTCGCGGACCTGGGTGAATTCCGCATGGTCGCTTCGGGCATCATGCTGGCGGTGCTAGTTCTGATCTGTGGTGGCACGGCACTCTTTCGAAAACATCATATTTCGCTGCGTCCTGCGGCAAGTGTGCTGGACTATCGGGTATCGGCACTGGCCCAACTGGGGGCCTTTGCCATTCTGTTCTCTTCCATGATCAGCTTTAAGACCGTCGCGGTATCAGCCGGTATTAACGTAAGTTCTGAGCATCTGACACTGCTCTGGGTCTGGATTCTTGGCTTCGGCTCCGCGATGGCGATCTGCCTCTATCAGGTGATTAAAGTACCTGCCGATGCACAGCCGGGTGGTAATCTCGGCAGTGCGTTGTTGGCTACTCCGCTGTACGCCATTTTTACGCTTATCTCTGGTAGTTACTTTTTATTAAACGGGCACGCTTCGGGCATTGGTATTTATATCAATCAGATGATGGAGCTGGCCTCTCTGATGCTGAATGTGGCTCTCTATGTGCTGATTGGTATGTTGCTGAAGCGTACCGATCTGGCTCAGAAAGTGTTTGATGTTTTCCGCCCGTTTAACTTCCGCCCTGAAATGTTGGCAGTCATCGCCGTTGCTGTGTCCGCGGTGCCTACGGCGTATACTGGTGGTTCGGGTATCTTTGTCATTGCCGTGGGCAGCCTTGTCTACCTTGAGGTGCGCAGAGCCGGAGCTCGTCGACAACTGGCGCTCGCGGCGACGGCCATGTCCGGGTCGCTGGGTGTGGTGTTAAGGCCGTGCTTACTAGTGGTGATTGTTGCGGCGCTGAATAACGAAGTGACCACTGACGAGTTATTTGGCTGGGGTGTAAAAGTATTCCTACTAACAACGGCGCTTTTTGCTTTTTACGCCTTTATCACGAGCAAAAAGGGCGATTATCAGAACCTTCAATCATCAGAAGGCAGTGCGTGGCCTGCGTTTTTCAGAGCACTGAAGCCGCTGATACCGTATGTCGTGCTTATTGCCGCCACTCTGGTCGTTTACGCTTTGGTGTTGGCGGCGTACCTGGATGAATTTTCAGCGCCGACCATTCTTCCTGTGTTACTTGCTGTGATTCTTGTTTATGAGCGCGTTGCAGATAAAAGAGCACGGACATCCGGTGTGGTAGATGAGAGTACGCCTGAGAAACCTTCGTTGTTTGCCAATCTTCAGTCATCTACGTCAGAGGCGACTGTACATATCGGTGCCTTGTTGATGTTGATGGGCACGACCATGACCATTGGTGGTGTGATTGAGCGGGCTGAGTTGATGACTCTGCTGCCTGCCGAGTTCAGCTCGGTCTGGGTTGCGATGTTGGCGCTCGTCACTATTCTGGTATTGATTGGCATGATCATGGACCCATATGGCGCCGTGTTGCTGGTCAGCGTCACCATTGCTGGCATTGCCTATAAAGCCGGTATTGATCCTATTCATTTCTGGATGGTGACCTTGGTAGCCTTCGAGCTGGGGTATCTGAGTCCGCCCGTAGCGTTGAATCATCTGCTGACAAGGCAGGTCGTTGGTGAAGAAGAAATCCGGCTGTCAAAGCTTGAGACGGAAGGGGAGAACTTCTGGTATCGCCACGAAAAGATTCTGCTGCCACTGGTTACCATGGCAACGGCCTTAATTATCGTCGCGTTTGGGCCTCTGTTGTGGCAGGCATATCAGTAAACACACACGGCTTCGATCACCCTTTGAACAGAAGGCCGCTTTCAGGGAGAATAGCGGCCTTTCAATCTCCAGCTCAGAGAAGTCATGTCTGATACACCATTTCAGCAGGAAGTCGGCAAACGCCGTACTTTCGGCATTATCTCTCACCCGGACGCGGGTAAAACCACCATTACTGAAAAGCTGCTGCTGTTCGGGAATGCGATTCAGCTCGCTGGTACCGTAAAAGGTAAGAAGACAGGTCGTATGGCCACGTCTGACTGGATGCAGATGGAGCAGGAGCGGGGTATCTCGATCACGACCTCGGTGATGCAGTTCCCGTATCGTGAGCGTATGGTCAACCTGCTGGACACGCCCGGGCACGAGGACTTCTCAGAAGATACGTATCGCACACTGACCGCTGTTGACTCGGTACTGATGGTGATCGACGGCGCGAAAGGTGTAGAAGACCGGACCATCAAGCTGATGGATGTCTGTCGTCTGCGCGATACGCCAATTTTCACCTTCATCAATAAGATGGACCGTGAAGTCCGTGATCACATCGAAGTACTGGATGAGATTGAAACTGTACTCAATATTAAGTGCGCACCGGTCACATGGCCAATCGGCATGGGGAAAGCCTTTAAAGGTATCTACGACCTGATGACCGATACCATCCATGTATTCAAACAAGGTCAGGCGAGCGTCGTACCGGATGATATCCAGATTGGCGGGCTCGACTCACCTGAGGCGCTGGAGCTGTTGGGCGCAGAGCTTATTGAAGAAGTTAAAGAAGAAATCGAACTGGTACAGGCGGCCAGTCACGAATTCGATCTGCAGGAATACCTCGATGGCAAGCTGACGCCAGTCTTCTTCGGAACGGCACTGGCCAACTTTGGTGTGCGTGAAATGCTCAATTACTTTGTTGAGTGGGCACCATCACCGCTGCCGCGTGGTACTGATCTGGGCGAAGTCGCACCTGACAGCGATAAGTTCACCGGCTTCGTCTTTAAAATTCAGGCCAACATGGACCCGAAACACCGTGACCGCATCGCCTTTATGCGCATCTGCTCGGGCACCTACAGCAAGGGCATGAAAATGAAGCACGTCCGAATCGGCAAAGACGTGAAGATTGCCGATGCCGTGACCTTCCTGGCCGGTGACCGTTCGGCGGTGGAAGAAGCCATCTCTGGCGACATTATTGGTCTGCATAACCATGGCACCATTCAGATTGGCGACACCTTCACTATGGGTGAAGATCGTCAGTTCACCGGGATTCCGCACTTTGCGCCGGAACTGTTTAAGCGTGTTCGCTTAAAAGACCCTCTGAAGATGAAACAGCTGCAGAAAGGTCTGCAGCAGCTTTCAGAAGAAGGGGCGACGCAGCTGTTTATGCCGCTCAATAACAACGACCTGATTCTCGGGGCGGTGGGTGTGCTGCAGTTTGACGTTGTACAGCAGCGTCTGCGCGATGAATATAAGGTTGAGTGCATCTACGAGCCGGTGAACGTAAACACCGCACGCTGGGTTTACTGCGATGACGAGCGCAAGCTGGAAGAGTTTAAGCGTAAGGGCGGTGAGAACCTGGCGATCGATGGCGGTGGCTACCTGACTTACATTGCGCCGACTCGTGTGAACCTGTCGCTGACTGAGGAGCGTTGGCCGGATATTCAGTTCCGCTCTACACGTGAACACTGAGCAGCGAGCCGTAACCTGATAGTCGTAATAGCGCGCCGGTGATATTCGTCTGACTTTCCTTGCGGACAGGTCATTCTGAACTAAGCTTTCCTGCATGGATATCATCGCTGTGCGGGGGCTTAGCGACAATGGCGATTTACTTTTTATCAGGCGTACTCATTACATTGGTTCTTTGTGGTGGCATACGCTGGTGGATTCAGAGACTCCTGGCTCAGGAGAAACTGATGCTGGATGATGCAAAAGGTTACTTCCTGATTACCTGTATTGTGGTTGGCTTTCTCGTCAGCGCCGGATTCTTCTGGGCAGGGCAGGTGATGGGATATGATCAGGCAGAAGAAACCTCCCAGGCGATGGGGTTGGCCATTCTGCTCGACGTTATGGTGGCTCTTCTGAGCTTGATTTGGGGCCTGGTTTCTCTTAAAGAACCAGAGCAGTACTGAGTTTTTACCTCGTAATGCAGGGACTCAAAAACTAATTGAATTAGTCCTTGCACTACCCCAATCCCTCCTATAGAATGCCGCCCTCTTTTCGAATCAACAATGCCCTTGAAGGCGAGAATTTGATGAAAACTTACAGCGCAAAACCAGAAGCCGTAAAACGTGAGTGGTTTGTAGTTGATGCAGCTGATAAAACGCTGGGTCGCCTGGCCACTGAGGTTGCTCTCCGCCTGAGAGGAAAGCACAAGCCAGAATACACACCACACGTTGACACCGGTGATTACATCGTTGTTATCAACGCAGACAAAGTAAAAGTAACCGGCAAGAAAGCTGGCGATAAGATGTACCATCGCCACACAGGTTACCCGGGTGGTCTGAAATCAATCTCTTTTGAAAAGCTGATTGATTACAAGCCAGAACAGGTAATCGAACTTGCGGTGAAAGGCATGCTTCCTAAGAATCCTCTTGGTCGTGCTATGTTCAAGAAAATGAAAGTTTACGCAGGTACTGAGCACCCACATACTGCTCAGCAACCGCAAGAACTGAACCTGGGATAAGATGATGGCAGTAACACAATACTATGGTACCGGTCGTCGTAAGACCTCCACCGCGCGCGTCTTCCTGCGTCCTGGTACTGGCAGCATCGTAGTAAACAAGCGTCCTCTGGACGAGTACTTCGGTCGTGAAACGGCTCGTATGGTTGTTCGTCAGCCACTCGAACTGACTGAAAGCCTCGAAAAGTTCGACGTAATCATCAACGTACAAGGCGGTGGCGGTAATGGCCAGGCCGGTGCAATCCGTCACGGTATCACCCGTGCACTGATGCAGTACGATGAAACTCTGCGTCCTTCACTGCGTGCAGCGGGTTACGTTACTCGTGACGCTCGTGAAGTTGAACGTAAGAAAGTGGGTCTGCGTAAAGCACGTAAGAAGCCACAGTTCTCCAAGCGTTAATCCAACGCCGAAGAACAAAAAGAAGCGCTTATTGGCACAGATCAATAAGCGCTTTTTTTATGCCCAAAACCCCATGCCTTGTGGGTATTTCTGGTTGTTTCCTGACCCTGTTTTCTCTATTATGTGCGCCGCCCTGTATGCTACGCTTGATCTGTATAAATTATGTACAACTAGCGCAGGTCGCGTAGCTGCATAAGAATTTAAATGATGGGAGAAGATGGTAATGAGTCAAGACGGCGTTAATAAGGCCCGGCGTACTCTGCTGGTCGGCGCTACTGCCGGTGTCGGTGCTGTCGGTGCTGGCTTCCTTGCGGTGCCCTTCGTTAAGTCCTGGATGCCAAGTGAAAAAGCGAAGGCAGCTGGTGCTCCGGCGAAGATCGATGTCAGCAAAGTAGAACCAGGTGCAATGGTCACCGCTGAATGGCGCGGTAAGCCGGTGTATGTCGCTCGCCGTACCGACGACATGCTGAACACTCTGGAAGGCCTTGCTGACCGGTTGAAAGATCCTGAGAACGCTAATAAAGCGCAGCAGCCTGAATACGCTGACAACCTTTACCGTTCCCGCAAGCCTGAGCTGATCGTTCTGCTGGGTGTTTGTACTCACCTGGGCTGTGCTCCAAAGTACATCCCTGAAGTGCAGCCGCAGCCATTTGATCCAAACTGGCAGGGCGGTTGGTTCTGTCCGTGTCACGGTTCGCGTTTTGACCTGTCTGGTCGCGTCTACGGCGGTTCTCCAGCGTCTGATAACCTTATTGTCCCTGCCTACATGTTCGAAAGCGAAAATGTGGTTGTGGTCGGTGTTGATGAGGAGAACGCGTAATGAGCCAGAACACCAATAAAATCATGGCCTGGATCGATGACCGTCTTCCGGTAACCCAGACCTATGAAAAGCATATGTCTAAGTACTATGCACCGAAGAACTTCAACTTCTGGTACTTCTTCGGCGTACTTTCTATGCTCATGCTTGTTAACCAGATCCTGACCGGTATCTGGCTGACCATGCAGTTCACGCCAAGCGCTGAAGCTGCTTTTGCATCTGTCGAATACATCATGCGTGACGTAGAGTGGGGCTGGCTGATCCGCTACATGCACTCCACCGGCGCGACCTTCTTCTTTGTTGCTGTATACCTTCACATGATGCGTGCGATTCTGTACGGGTCATACCAGAAGCCACGTGAGCTGATCTGGATCTTCGGTATGCTGATCTACCTTGCCCTGATGGCTGAAGCTTTCATGGGTTACGTACTGCCATGGGGCCAGATGTCCTATTGGGGTGCTCAGGTAATTATTTCTCTGTTCTCTGTCATGCCATACGGCGACCTGCTGACTGAGTGGATCCGTGGTGACTTCCTGATTTCAGGCGCTACCCTGAACCGCTTCTTCGCTCTGCACGTTGTTGCTGTACCTCTGGTGATTGTTGCTCTCGTTGTTATGCACCTGCTGGCGCTGCACGAAGTAGGCTCTAACAACCCAGATGGCGTTGATATCAAGAAACACAAAGACGAAAACGGCAAGCCGCTCGACGGTATTCCGTTCCACCCTTACTACACCGTTCACGACCTGGTGGGTATTGTGGTCTTCCTGATGGTGTTCTGTACTGTGCTGTTCTTCTTCCCAGAAGGTAACGGCTTCATGCTGGAATACGCTAACTTCGAGCCTGCAAACGGTCTGAAGACCCCAGAGCACATTGCTCCTGTTTGGTACTTCGGTGCGTTCTACGCCATCCTGCGTGCGGTTCCGGATAAGCTGCTGGGTGTAATCGCTATGGGTGCTGCTATTGCGGTACTGTTCGTACTGCCTTGGCTGGATCGTAGCCCAGTACGCAGCTGGCGTTACAAAGGCATCGTCAGCCGCATTTACATCGTAATCTTTGGCTTCAACTTCGCACTGCTGACGTGGTTGGGTACACAGCCTGCAACTGAGCTTCTTACTCTGATCGCTCAGATCGCATCTGTTATCTACTTTGGTTACTTCGCCTTCCTGCCAGTGGCACCGAAGTTCGAAAAAACCAAGCCTGTCCCTGAGCGCGTAACTGGAGGCCACTAAGATGAAACTGGGCATGAAAAAGATATTTGCACTGGTTGCTGCCTTCGTCCCAGCGCTCGCTCTGGCTGCTGGCAGCAGCGTTCCACTGGATGAGCACCGTACTGACCTGCATGACACTGCGTCACTGCAGCGTGGTGCTCAGACTTTCGCTAACTACTGTATGGGCTGTCACTCTATGGAGCACGCCCGTTACAACCGTGTAGCAAAAGATCTCGAGATTCCAGAAGAACTGATGATGGAAAACCTTGTGTTCGCCGACAAAAAGTTCGGTGACAAGATGACCATCGCAATGACACAGGAAGACTCCAAGCGTTGGTTCGGTGCTAACCCACCAGACCTGACGCTGGTTGCTCGTGTACGCCGTCCTGACTGGCTGTACACTTACCTGCGCAGCTTCTACGAAGATGACAGCCGTCCATGGGGCGTAAACAACGTTGTCTTCAAAGATGTGGGTATGCCACACGTTCTGGCTGAGCTGCAAGGTAACCAGGTACTGGGTACTGCACTGGTTGAAGAGGGTTTCGACACTCTGACTGGTCAGCCTATCATGGTCGAAAAAGAGCATGTTCTGTATATCGAAGAAGAAGGCACACTGTCTGCTGATGAGTATGACAAGCTGGTCTACGACCTCGTAAACTTCATGGTTTACATGGCTGAGCCTATCGCTGTTGAGCGTGAGCGTCTCGGTTGGTGGGTTCTGTTGTTCCTGGCCATCTTCTTTGTACCGGTATACTTCCTGAACAAAGAATTCTGGCGCGATATTAAGTAATTTTACTTAATTGAGCCTGAGTCAGAGCCCGACCGCCTTAAACAGCGGTCGGGCTGTATTCGTTTCAGGCCGTGCCCAATTAACTATTCGCAGTTATAAAAGAGAGGAAACTATGGGAGTTGTAGCCAAGCGCTCTTCCATGACGTTCTTATCCGATGCGGCTGATCACTACAGCCACCGTGTACGCATCGTACTCGCCGAGAAAGGCGTTACGGTTGATATTCACGATATCGACCCGGATAACAAGCCAGAAGATCTGGCGACACTGAACCCGTATAACAGCCTGCCAACTCTGGTAGACCGTGAACTGGTTCTGTACGAGCCAAACGTAATGATGGAATACCTCGATGAGCGTTTTCCTCACCCACCACTGCTGCCAGTATATCCAGTAGCCCGTGCGCAGAGCCGTCTGTGGATGCATCGCATCGAACATGACTGGTGTGGTCTGATTGAAACCATCCTGTCAGGCAAGCCGAAAGATGCAGAAAAAGCGCGTAAAGCGCTGACTGACAGCCTGGTTGCAACGACTCCTATCTTCACTGAGATGCCGTTCTTTATGAGCGAAGAGTTCTCAATTGTTGATTGCTGCGTCGCACCTATCCTGTGGCGTCTGCCTCTTCTCGGTATTGAACTGCCAGAGAAACAGTGCAAGCCGCTGATTCAGTACATGGAGCGTCTGTTCGAGCGTGAAAGCTTCCAGGCATCTCTGTCTGAAGCAGAACGCGAGATGCGCGACTGATATGAAAGATAAAATGACTCCCAGCCGCCCGTACCTGATGCGGGCGCTGAACGAGTGGATACTCGACAACGACTGCACGCCTTACGTGTTAGTTGATGCTGGGCTCCCGAATGTTCAGGTTCCTGATGATTACGTAAACAACGGACAGATAGTGCTGAATATCAGCCCGTCTGCAGTGCGCAGTCTGCTGATCAACCAGGAAGGGCTGTCATTTAATGCACGCTTCGGTGGTGTGCCAATGGATATTTACGTGCCTTTGATTGCGATTCTGGCGATCTACGCCAAAGAAAACGGTCAGGGCATGGTATTCGGATCTGAAGCCGGCGCGCCGGACCCGGATGATCCACCGCCACCTCCGGGTAAGCCGGAAAAAACGAGCAAGTCTGATTCATCAGGCTCTGGTCGTCCGTCACTCAAGGTTGTTAAATAACAGCTGTAAGTGAGTGCATAGAAACCGCCTACGGGCGGTTTTTTAATGCCTGCTCAAAACTAAGCCGGGTTTTATACTGTCGTATTCATACTGAGATAGAGAATGAGGCACAACGTGGCAACATCGGAAGACCTCAAACGGCTTAAGCAGGTAGAGCAGTTTGCGCGCATGATGGATGCGCAGTTTAAGATCCCGTTTACGCGATTCTCGATCGGTTTAGACGGGATTATTGGTTTGCTGCCCGGAATAGGTGATGGAGCGTCTTTCCTTATGGCGCTCTATCCTGTTGTTCTTGCGCATCGGTCAGGGGCTGGCTTCTGGCTGAAACTCCGAATGGTCATGAACATAGGTATCGATACCGTGATTGGTTCGATACCACTGATCGGTGATTTATTTGATATTGGTTTTAAAGCCAACCTGCGTAATGCTAAGTTATTGCGAAAGTTTCTCGAACAGCGCCAATAGCTCCGCATCGGCAACTGTTTAGCTCTGCTATGTCAGAGCAACAACAACCCCGTAGAACAAGATTAAAAAGCCACCAATTTCTGCCGCGATCAGTGTCCTCATATAGACTGGAATCGACTTATGTATAAAAGTCGGCTTCTCACCTTCTGACAGATGCAACTGATTGCGGGTGTCTTGTTTTATACCGTGGATAAAATAACTGATTACCGCAGTGGCGAAATACCCAACCAGAAGTACGACCGCTAAGAGCTCTAACCAATCGGCCAACTCACTGATCAAAACAAACTGATAAATCAGCACGCAGGCAAACGCATACATCAAAGACGCACGATGACACACATCGATGTAGATATGAGCCCGCCCCTTTGGTGAAGCAACTATCTGCTGATACTTGATCACCCCAGTGATCAGACCAAAAAGAAAGAACACACCAGCAGACAGAATAGAAATAACCGCGGCAGACATAACAGAACCCTTTTACTAAAGGTCATCAGTGTAATCAGGTAACGCCCGTGTGTGTAGGAGTGATGTTACTGCGTTGTGGGAGCGAATCAGCCGAAGGCTATTCGCGATAGCGTTTGCACAAGCAAGCCTGAGTAATAGATTGCTGAGATCTAGACTTACATTATGCCAGTCAGATTGCGAAGATGGGTAAACTGATCAATGGGCTCGGCACCGCGACGATTGTTGTTGATGGCGTGTTCCGCACGACGGAAGTCATGGGAATAGCAGAAGACGGTGGTGACTGGATGCGTGCTGGTGCGCGAGAGGTGACAGGGTTTGGACTGGGTACCGGGGTTGGGGCGTTAGCTGGAAGAATAAGCTTTTCTGGTGGAACCTACCTGGCGGTTCAGGCTGGGCTAACACTTGCGGGCCCCGTTGGCTGGATAGTGCTTGGTGGCATTTTTGCTGGCAGTCTAGTTGTTGGTTACTTTGCAGGCTCGACGTTCGATCGTTTGGGACAAGGCCTGTCTGAACATTTGATGACTAGAAAGTAGAGTAAACAATGGAAGACTTCCTATATTCCGCCCTTTTGGGACTTGTATTACTACTAGCCGTTTTCTGGTTCTATTTTTCCTATGTGACGATTCCAAGAATAGATAAGCGAATGTTGGATGCCGGGGCAGGTCGGGCTTGCCCTGTTGATATCATGGGCTTGCGTGTGTTTGTAATCGCAAACGCAATATCGTTGCCAGTCGGCAATATACTGAATCATGAGCACGATCCATTCATAGATGTATACACAGTTAGGGCTTTTGCCAACAAAAACGACAAATTTGTAGGGTTTATATTAACGATCACCATCTATGCCTTGATTGCTTTAGGCGTTTTTGGATCATTCTTTCTCCCTGAGGCCTGATTAGTCAACTACGGGTCACCTTGGTAACTATCAATATTCCAAGTGGATTATGAGGAGTGTGGATTAAGATGATGATTGAGGCACAAGTTTTTGTAAGCTTTCTTTCGCTATTTCTTGTATCTGCCATTCTATGGTTTGTCTTCTCTTACGGTGTTATCCCAAAAATTGATAGAAGAATGGTGGACGCCGGCGAGAGTAGGGCATGCCCTACTGATATTATGGGTCTGAGAGTCCTGATGATCGCAACTGCAATCGGCGTACCTATGGGCAACCCGTTGAACCATGATGGGAATCCATTGATCGATGCCCGGAGTATCCGACCGTATGCTCTTAAAAAGGAAAAGATGATCGGCACTGCCTTGGTTATATCTTTCAATTCAGCAATGTTAATCGGTATCGTTGGCTCTTTTTTTATACCTGACCACTGATTGCTCGCCTAGTTTTCAACCTCCTCAAACCTCGGCAGCGACGGCATTTCCACCTCTTCCGCTTCTTTAGGCACTAACACCACAGATTCCCCGTCGGTCACCAGTTCATCGTTCTGGTTTGTCACTGTGCAGGCAAGCGTAGCGACCGGCTTGTGCTCGTGAAGTACTGTCACTTCCACTTTCACGGTTAATATATCTCCCGGCCGCACAGGCGCTCTGAAGTTCAGCGTTTGCGACAGGTAGATGGTGCCAGGCCCCGGAAATTGGGTGCCCAGCATGCGAGAGATCAGAACCCCCGAGTACATGCCATGAGCAATCACACCGCCAAAACGGGAGTGTTCAGCGTAATTGTGATCAAGGTGCACCGGGTTATTATCCCCGCTGGAGGCAGCAAACAGGCGGATATCACCTTCCGTGACGGTGTGTATCAGCAAGTCTGAGTCACCAATAGTCAGGGAAGAATAGGCTTGATTGATCGTTGATGACATAACACTGCTCCGCTATAGATTCTTAGATCAGGTTAACGCGATGAGATGAAAAGACGATGACGCAGAGCAGATGATCGTCGTCTTTGTTGATGCTCTGATAAAGAGATGAACCAGTAAGTTGTAGGAGGGGATCATATCCCCGACATTCTTATGCCGACAGTTCGCGATTGCCGAAACTATGACAAGTCGCTTTCCGCTGGGGCACGCCGTAAATCCATCCTTGGAGGCTCGGGTGCCGCGTCCTTGCGGCACACGGCCCCGAGCGGACAGCGACTTGCCAGAGACCCGTGTAGAATGGCAATACAATATACGAATCTATTACCCAGCGGTGAACTCTATGAAATACAAAGTCGGTTATGACACCCAAACCTCAGACGGCATCAAAGCTCTGTGGGAGTTACCAGCCGATGCGGCAGTTCTCGACATTACCCCGATGGGCGATGTGTTTTTAGAATTACCGGATGGCGAATTCGTGATGGTCTCGGTTACCGACGGAGAAGTGATGACGGTCACCGAAGAGATCAAAGAATACGGCCTACCGCCCGTTGATGTGGCTCTGGGAGACGACTGGTATCACTTGGATGCCCAGGCCGCACTCTCAGAGGCGGGCATGACCTTGTATGCCAATGAATGTTTCGGATTCAATACACCGCTTTTTAAAGATGGCGACTACTCAGCTGAGAATATTGATGTAATAAATATTCTGGAATATCACAAGCGAGTTCGTGATTTATTGGTTGCAGCTAAAAAGCGATTCACGAATTTGTAGGAGGGGATCTTATCCCCGATGCCGCGGTATTTATGTAGGCGTGAATCAGCCAGAGGCTATTCGCGATAGGTGGTGAGGTATCTGTTGGGTTGACCTAAATAGCCCATAGCTCTGAGTGTGCCCAATACTCAACTTTTGAGTTTCGAACTGTGCGCCTTCCTGATGTCCTGACTGACCACAAAGGGTTATTTCTGTGGATTATGAGAGCAGATGTTGCTGGTAAGATCTTAGGGCATGTTGGTGATCGGAAGTCGAAGGCGTATAAGAAATCAACGACTCTACCCCCTTGAATCTGGACTCAGGTTTTTCATTCTTCAATTTAATCCAAGCCACTCCTTTTGAATAGGATAGTTCCGTAAGCTATTTCAGGTGTCGCCGTGGGTCTTGGCGGCCATGAAGTACGCGGATAATTTCTACTGTATCAGTAGTCACTCTGTAAAACAGAGTATGGCTTTCAATAGGAATGCTTCTGACATCAAGCAAGAGTTCGGTTCGCTCAGCGCCCATCAACGCTTGTTCGGTAAGAGACCAAAAGTGCTCTTTGAGAGTTTCTAGATAACTGTCGGATTGGGCTGCTCCCCATTGCCTAAGTCCGTACTGATAAATGTCCTTAAGATCAGTCTTGGCGGTAGGCGCAATAACAAGTTGGCGTCCTGGCATCTGGTTCAGGCCTTGATGTCGTCAAACAATGAGTCTAGTGCGGCTTTTGATTCAATGGTGATGCCTGCTCCGCGATCCAGTTCATCCGTGCCTGTTCTTAGTTGCTCGCGCAGGTGAGCCAGTTTTACTTCGTGAATCCAGTCTTCGTGTGCATCCATAAAGCGTAGTGCTTCACGAATCACCTCGCTGGCGTTGTTGTATAAGCCGCTTTCAACTTTGGCTTTAACGCGAGACTCCAGTTCGGCAGTCAGGGATACATGCATAATGATCTCCAAAGGCAGATGTTTATGCACTTTATGCTAGGTCGCCATACAAAGATTGTCAATCTTTGTATCTTCGTGGCTGGTGGGGACAGACGGTTTTACACACCATTTTAACCCGTAAAACAGCAGGGTATGGTGGTGATCGGAAGTCGAAGGCGTATAAGAAATCAACGACTCTGACCCCTTGAATCCTGACCCCTTGAATCAAGGCGGGGAACCACATAGTCCGCACTGGATTCCCGCCTTCGCGGGAATGACCAATAAACTGATAGCTAGCTGCCATTGAGGCAGGCCTGAGCGTCATGCATAATTGCCAGAATAAGCACTTCATCAGGGAAGACACCGTGCCAGAACTACTTTTTCTCAAAGAGCCTGCCAAAGCCTCAGACGTATTACATGGGCTGAATGCCGATGATACTCAACAGCTGTGCATGGCAAACCAGGTTATGCCGGGCACATCGTTGCCACGCTCTACCGTCTTCAGCCTCGAGTCCGACAGTCTATCGGTCAGTGTACGTAATCAACTGAACCGGGTAGCACCCGCCGAACGTCAGTGTATTGCGGGTGTCGCAGAAGCATGCGGTGATGAAACTGCCGTACTGGCTGCCTTCCTTGATCGCTATTTCGGCGATGAGAACATGGCACAGTTGAATGCTGCTATTAATGCAGGGTCGACGGCGGCTTTCGCAAGACTGAACAATTTTGAAAAAGCCGTCGTTACTTATCAGAAGTCACTTAACAATCTACGTAGTCTTGTGGAGTCTGGTAAATACGGACGTGGGCAAGGTCAGCGCATTATCGAAGCCAAGCGCTCGGTGCGTATTGCCTATGCTGAACTGGCGCAACGCTATGCTATCGAGCTTCAGAGCTTTTCACCCGCTGCCCACCGAGCAAAAAATCGTGGTACAGCTTTTAGCAACGCGGAACGTGGAATTACGTTGGCGAAGCGCAAACCTAGAGCGACTAAGCCGGATATCCGGTTAAACGTTGAAGGGCAGTTGCAGGCCAGCCAGATCGCCAGAATGGGTAAACTGATCAATGGGCTCGGCACCGCGACGATTGTCGTCGATGGTGTATTTCGGACGACGGAAGTCATGGGAATAGCAGAAGAGGGTGGTGACTGGATGCGTGCAGGGGCGCGAGAGGTGACGGGGTTTGGTGCTGGTACTGCAGCCGGTCTGCTTGCAGGTAAAGCAGCGTATTTTGGTTTGATATCCATAGCCGGTCCCGTTGGCTGGGGTGTCCTAGGGGCAATATTCATGATTAGCTTAGGGGCTGGTTATCTGGCTAGTAAAGTTGGTAGTGATTTTGGTGAAGCGGTTTCTGATGCTGCGTGGGATATGTCCAAGTGACAGTTTTTGAGGTTCTAGCCATCGTGTGGTGCGGGCTTTTGCTCGCCACCGCAGTGACGTGGTTGTCGTTTAGTAGAATCAACCTCAGAAACATGTCTCGGCGAGTTGTCGGTGATGAAACTGAAGAGGCCGTGGATATTTTAGGGTTGAGAGTTTTAGCCGTTGCTAACGTTATAGCTGTGCCTGAATGGTGGGCCAAACGATTAGAAAATGGGCCTTATGACAATATTGTTAAGTATCGATCTGTTGCAACCGCTAGTGATCACCGAATGGCGTTGGCTCTAACCGTATCTGCTTACGGCTTTGCTTTTATAGCCGTTATTGGCTATTTCTTTATTCCCAGCCGTTGATAGGTCGAGTCTAAACCTCCTCAAACCTTGGCAACAGCGGCATCTCCACCTCTTTCGCGTCTTTAGGAACTAACACCACGGATTCTCCGTCGGTCACAAGCTCATCGTTCTGATTTGTCACTGTGCAGGCGAGGGTAGCGACCGGCTTGTGCTCGTGAAGGGCGATTACCTCCACGTTCACGGTTAGCGTATCTCCCGGGCGCACAGGCGCTCTGAAGTTGAGCGTTTGCGACAGGTAGATGGTGCCAGGCCCCGGAAATTGGGTGCCCAGCATGCGAGAGATCAGAACCCCCGAATACATGCCATGAGCAATCACACCGCCAAAGCGGGAGTGTTCAGCGTAATTGTGATCGAGGTGCACCGGGTTGTTATCGCCGCTGGAGGCAGCAAACAGGCGCACGTCGCCTTCCGTGACTGTATGGGTTAATTGATCGCTGTCTCCGATACTCAGTGAAGAATAGGCATGATTGATCGTCGATGACATAACACTGCTCCGCGATAAGGTCAGGAGTCAGGTTAACGCGATGAGATGAAAAGACGATGACGCAGTGCAGTTGATCGTCGCCTTTGTTCATGCTCTGGCAAAGAGATGAACCAGTAAGTTGTAGGAGGGGATCATATCCCCGACTTGCCTCAGACCTGTGTAAAATGGCAATACGTTACGCGAATCTATTACCTAACGGTGAATTCTATGAAATACAAAGTCGGTTATGACACCCAAACCTCAGACGGCATCAAAGCTCTGTGGGAGTTACCAGCCGATGCGACCGTCCTCGACATTACCCCGATGGGCGATGTGTTCTTAGAATTACCGGATGGCGAGTTCGTGATGATCTCGGTCACCGATGGTGAAGTAATGAACGTCACAGAAGAGATCAAGGAATATGGCCTGCCGCCGGTCGATGTCGCCTTAGGCGACGACTGGTATCACCTGGATGCTCAGGCCGCATTGTCAGAAGCAGGCCTAACGTTGAATACCAATGAGTGCTTCGGGTTTAAAACACCGCTTTTTAAAGATGGCGATTACTCCGCTGAGAATATTGAGGTGATGGATATTCTGGAGTACCACAAGCGAGTGCGCCAGATTTTGGCTGCAAGTTAAAAAAAGGCCTGCGAGTTTTTAGGAGGGGATCTTATCCCCGATATCGTTGCCTCCATGTGGGAGCGAACAAGCCGGAGGCTAGTCGAACGTTACTTAAAGTCATTCCAGTGCTGATGAGGCATCTACTATATTGAATAATTCGGTGAGATCTATAACTCTGCTCGAAAAATCCTCCCACCGAGTTACCCTAGTGAGCTCGTTGCTTATATCTACTATGGCTTCCTTGTGTCGGGTTTCGGGTTTCTGTCGCCCAGCATCATTGTGCTTAAAGTATTTCCATAAAGATAATCCTTGGTTTTCTGCTACTACGGTAAGTGCAGCTTGAAACTTAAATTCGGCGTTTAACATATCCTTCAGGCTATAACTTGTACCTTTAAACTTCATTTTTATACTTGGAGCTGGAATGGTTTTATTTGAAAACCTCGACTCATCAGGTTTTGTACTTAAGGTTTCTATATTTTCCGGGTTTTTTGGTCGTAATAAATGAAACTCAGAATGAAATGAGTTCTTTAATATAAATAAGTGCGTAAGTGCATAGAAGCTGAATATACGTCCTGATAATACAGGGATTGCAAAGGTCAATTGATCGAGGATTTTTTCAATATCTCTGAGTTCTATATTGTACTCTGAAAACGAGGAAGAAAGGAATTCATAGTGAGAAATAGCATCTCGCCTTATGCAGTTTATATTAATTTCTCTTAGTATTTTTTCTAGTTTTCTACTGTTTTTAAGAAAAGAAACCTTTGAGGGTGATCTTATTGATATGCTTCTATCAAAAAATCTTGCTAAATAGCCATCTGACTTAAAGCCTGATCCATAAACTTGTTGGATCGATTTTCCCATTTCAATTCTATTTGTTGTAATTACAAAAACCGTACGTCTTAGGCAAAATAAATGTTTAATTGCTTCTAGTAATTCAATGGCGTAAATCGGTCGGCACCGGTCAAGTTCATCGATAAATATGTACAGTAAGGCGTCAGAGGGTGTTCAAAATTCTGTGTCAGCCAAGTCACAAGTCAATATGAGCGTCTAGCCGTCCCTCGAAGTGGATCGACAGCTGAGACAGTGTCAGATTCCAGTTCTGTACCGGATGCGTCCAACGCTCTGACGTTTTCAAAATACCGGCATACAGCAGCTTGAGCAAGCTGTTCTCATTCGGGAAGCCACCCTTGGTTTTTGTGAGCTTTCTGAACTGCCGGTGCACGGCTTCAACGGCGTTGGTCGTATAGATCGCAGTGCGGACGTAGTCCGGATATTTAAAATACGCTGACAGCGTCTCCCACTTGTTTCTCCACGATTTAATCACGACTGGGTACTTCTCGCCCCATTTTACTTCGAGTTCGCCCAGAGCGGTTTCTGCGGCGTTCAGGGTTGCTGCTTTGTAGACGCATTTCAGATCGGCCATGAAGGCTTTCTGATTTTTGCTCGCCACGTATTTTATGGAGTTGCGGATCTGGTGGATGATGCAGTGCTGTATCTCGGTGTGCGGGTAGATACTTTGAATCGCTTCAGGGAAGCCTTTCAGGCCGTCTACACAGGCAATGAGGATGTCTTTGACACCACGATTATGAAGATCTGTTAATACGCTCAACCAATGGTGCGCGCCCTCTGCATCCGATAAATACAGGCCCAGCAGTTCTTTCTTACCTTCGACGGTCAGACCCAGGATGGTGTATACCGCCTTGCTGATGAACCGGCCGTTCTCTTTGATCTTATAGTGAATCGCGTCGAGCCAGACGATAGGATAGATGGCATCCAGATCGCGTTCACGCCATGCCTGAAGCTCAGGAATCAGCTTATCTGTGACGGCATTTAACGTACCATTGGACAGTTCAATACCGTACATGTCTTCGATGTGCATGCGGATGTCTTGATAGCTGTTGCCAAGGGCAAACAGAGCGATAATTTTTCGCTCAAGATCGTCGGTAAGGTGAGTCTGATTCTTTTTGACGATCTGAGGTTCAAACGACCCTGCACGATCTCTGGGAGCATTCAGTTCAAATGAACCTGAGGTTGTTTTGATGGTTTTCTTGCTGGTGCCATTCTTGCGGTTAGGGGATTCTTCTTCAGCAAGATGCTGATCAAGCTCCCCCTGCATAGCGGCTTCTGTCAGTTGTTTGATCAACGGTGTCAGGATACCGTCTTTGCCATTGAGGCTTTTGCCGTCACGCAGAGCTTGCAGTGCGGCTTCCATGTCGAATGTTGGTTTGGTCATGTGTCATCTCTCTTTTGCATAGGATAAAGAAATGACACAGAATTCTGAACACTACC
>Ga0208684_1000184_pt1 | contig 57755 bp, 42 predicted proteins | sample MalvireepMed_b05_FD_184245 | JGI IMG/M metagenome (GOLD analysis project Ga0208684, IMG submission 184245) | Marine viral communities from the Global Malaspina Expedition - Malaspina viral metaG DeepMed_b05 (SPAdes) (version 2) | ecosystem: Environmental > Aquatic > Marine > Oceanic | place... | reverse complement strand
GCGCAAAAGTCATGATAAAAAGCAATCATGATTTTGCACGACAAATAGAGTAAAAAGTAGTTACTCACTGATTGAATTAATATCAAACTTTCCGATTTGTTAGTTATTAAGCAACGATGATTAAATATGCTCTAAAGAGTACTGTTGGTCCTCCTTGCGCGTAGTTATTAAAAAGAGCAGCATGATAAAAAACGTCATGATTCTGCACTAAAAGTTTTTCCTGGCAGCCATAGCGATACGGTACCACCTGACTCCATTCCGAACTCAGAAGTGAAACGTATTAGCGCCGATGGTAGTGTGGGGTTTCCCCATGTGAGAGTAGGACACTGCCAGGTCCTTATTTCGAAAAGCCCTTGTCTTACGACAAGGGCTTTTTCGTTAGGAAGCAAAGCGAGTACTCTGTAGTCAAAAACTGAGGGTACTGTGTGTCCTCCTTGCGCAAAAGTCGCGACAAAGAGCGTCACGATTTTGCACCACTAAACCCGCCTAACGGCGGGTTTTTTGCTTTCTGCCTCTTCATTTTCTCTATACTACTAATCGCTTATAGATTAATAGCAAAGATCGCTCTACATTTATCTTGTGTTAATAAAATGTTAAGTGTGCTTGATGAATTATTTGGTGTTAGCTGTTGTCGCAGGGCTGATAAATGTAGTGATGTCGTTTCTAACCATGAGCGTCCTGATTTCTACTGCTGTCATCTTTTTTACTATTCTTTTAGCGTCTTTTATTTTTAATAAAACGCTAGGCAGCGGAAAAGCGAATGCGTTTTCTGAAGGAGTAGGGGATGACAGCCTTTCATCTAGTCAACCTCCGTCGTCGCAAACTGATGCAACTAAGGTCAGTCATGCCGCCAGCAATATCGCAATTGGCGGTGCCTCTATTTCGTTCTTTTTGGAGCAACTAGCAAACGCTTTTAAAGAACAAGTCGCTAATATTGGTGAAATGAGCGGCAGGCTACAACATTTAGAGTCGTCGTCTAGTCAGTTAGATGCATTAGCCAAAACAGCCTCTTCATCTATGAATGAGTCTGATGAGAAAACACAGTTTGGAAGTACGTCGCTAAAAGAAGTGTTAAACCAACAACAGCAGTTAGTTAAAAATATCAATGCGTCATCTGACGCGCTCATTACCTTAAAAAGCAAAGCTGAAGGTATAAGTACAATCACTAACACCATTAATCAGCTGGCCGATCAAACGAATATGCTCGCGTTAAATGCAGCAATTGAAGCCGCTAGGGCCGGCGAACAAGGCCGTGGTTTTGCTGTAGTTGCTGACGAAGTCAGGGAACTCGCAAAGAAAACGACAGATGCAACGTCTGGAATTGAAACTTTGCTTCAGGATATGAATACCAGTAGCCAAAAAGCGGTAGCTACTATGGATAAAGTACTTAGTTCAAGTGACGATATGAACGCTAAGCTACAGGAGAGTGAAGCGGCTATATCTCATTCAAGCTTGTTATCTACTAAAGCCCGGGACTCTATGGAGGCAATGCAGGGTATGGTAGAGGATAATGCAGAGCACAGCGCAGGTATCAGCGCCAATATTCTTCAACTTCATCAAACTACGGGTAATTTGGAGCGCGATCTTTCTGACGTTTCAGCGCAAGCCTTATCTCTTAGCAGCCAAGCGGAAGATATTTTTAGGCTATTAGAAAGTTTTGACGTAAACGACAGAAATAGCGAAGTAAGAGATATTGCGATAAGTACAGCGAAAACCATAGGTAAACGATTTGAACAGGCTATTAAAGCGGGCGACATTGCCGAGTCGCAATTATTTAGCTTCGACTATACGCCCATTGCAAACACTAACCCGTTAAAGCACACGACACCTTTCGATAAATTCACCGATAAGATATTACCCGAAATTCAAGAGCCTTTGCTAACAGCGCACGATTTCATAATTTATGCTGGCGCTGTTGATAAAAATGGCTACTTCCCCACCCATAATAAGAAGTTCAGTCAGCCGCTTACGGGTAATTATGATACTGACCTTGCGAATAACCGAACAAAACGGATATTTGATGATAAGACAGGAAGCCGCTGTGGTGCTAATACCTCAACGTTCCTACTTCAAACCTATAAACGAGATACGGGAGAAGTTATGCATGATTTATCAGCCCCTATTTATGTGAACGGTAAACACTGGGGCGGGTTTCGTATAGGTTATAAAGCACAAGCGCAGTAATTCCCTACCGCTAATATTATTGCGTCTTTACGCTTTTATTTGGGCCCTTGTTACCCTACCATTAGCGGATTGTTCGCGGTTCGTAAAATAATATGCCTTCATTACAAAGTTACAGCACGTTTGGTCTTTCAGCATCGTGTAATTCTATTAAGTCGTTTGTCGACGTCCCTTCTTTTTTATCCCTATACAACTCAATAAAACAAAGCGCCGATAACGCGGTTTACATATTAGGCGGTGGAAGCAATTCTATTTTTACAAAAGACTTCGACGGTACTGTACTTGTTAATGAAATAAAGGGTATTAGTCACTTCGATACTGAAAGTCACCATTATCTAAGGGTAGGCGCAGGCGAAAACTGGCATGAGTTTGTAACGCTTTGTATGGAAGAAAAGTGGTATGGATTCGAAAACTTAGCACTGATACCAGGCTCAGTAGGGGCATGTCCTATTCAGAACATCGGTGCTTACGGGCGAGAGGTTAATGCTCTCATTGATAAAGTAGAATGTGTATTATTAGAAACGGGTGAGCAAGTTCTGCTTAACAAAGAAGATTGCCAGTTTGGCTACAGAGATAGTGTGTTTAAACATGCATTAGCCAATAAAGTGCTTATTACCCATGTTAATTTTAAGCTTCCGAAAGACTATGAACTTGAAACTAGCTACGGTGAATTGGCCGCACTTTCCGAGCCTACGCCTGAAAAGGTGTATAGTAAGGTAATAGAGATAAGAAAGAGCAAGTTGCCCGACCCAAACGTTTTAGGTAATGCAGGAAGTTTCTTCAAGAACCCCGTAGTACCGACATCGGTATTTCACAGTATTCAAAAAGATTACGACGTTGTCCCGCACTTTGTTATAACTAACAAGGTAACGCCGCCAACTGAAACGAGTGATTTAGGCGTTACCCTAAAACAGCAAGATAACACTAAGCAAAACGAAGAATTGATAAAAATTCCTGCAGCGTGGCTTATCGACCAAGCAGGATTTAAAGGCAAGACGTTAAATAAAGTACGCTGCCACCCTACACAGCCATTGGTACTAACTAACTTAGGTGGTGCCACCGGAGAAGATTTAATTACCATGGCAAAAAATATCATAGCAAGCGTACATGATAAGTTTGGCGTTACGCTCGAACCAGAAGTGCGCTTATTAGGAAGCAAAGGACTTATTTCGCTATGAGACAAGCATCAAAAGCTATAAGAAAACATATACTCGCTTTGTTGTCTGACGGCCATTTTCACTCAGGTGAAACCATTGCTCAGCAGGTCGGTTTATCAAGAACCGCGGTAGCGGGCCACATTTCCCAGCTTGCCGATTGGGGGTTGGATGTATTTAAAGTGAAAGGTAAAGGCTACCGATTAGAACGAGGGTTCCCATTGTTAAGTGCTGACAGTATTAAACGACATTTAGGCAATACAAAACGCGCGGTCATCGATGTGGAGTCCGTATTGCCCTCTACCAATACGGAAATGAAAAAACGTATTGCGAGTAAACGGGAAGATCTTGAAAACGGCGATGTCGTCTTCGCCGAAATTCAAACCGATGGGCGCGGTCGCCACGGCCGTTCTTGGTTAGCCCCTGTTGGTGGTAGTCTAACTTTCTCTATGTACTGGTCTTTCCCTGATGGTTACCAAAGCATGGCGGGTCTTTCTTTGCTAGTGGGGTTAGCCGTTTGCGATGCATTAAAAGAATTTGGTGTTGAAGATGCCGAATTGAAATGGCCGAACGATATTTATCTACAAGGCAAAAAGCTTGCCGGTGTATTAATTGAAGTAGAAGGCCAGATTGGCGCAACGGCGCACAGTGTTATTGGTATTGGTTTAAATGTATGTGTACCTGATAATCAGTATGATGTAGGGCAGCCTCATAGCGATCTAGCCTCTTACCTAGGTACTATTTCTGATAGAAACGCCTTAGCGGCAGAAATAATTAAGTCGCTTTGGTCTTATTTACCGAAATTTACCCAGCAAGGGTTTGGTCCTTTCACTGCGTATTGGGAAGCGTTAGACCTATACGCCGATAAACGTATTGTTTTGCAGATGGGCGAGAAGCGATTTTCTGGAATTGACAGGGGAGTGGACGCCAGCGGCGCACTACTTGTTGAAACACAAGACGGTATTACGCGATTCCATGGTGGCGAAGTTAGCCTTAGAGGCAATTAACGTTTTATTTTATATCTGGGCTACGAAGATTTTGGCCATTTTTATAATAAAAGTACTTCGTAGTTCATCTTTGTGATTTTTAAATAGAATTCTTTCCGTTCGCTTTACGCATTACATTGCGAATGAAACCAAAAATATGAATAACATTGAAGAAAACCACGTCATATTAGTGGATATCGGTAACACCCGAATAAAATATTCACTGCTTTGTCATGCAGAAGAAGAGCCTAATGCATGCGAAGATGCCAATTCTCTTTTCTCTTTTATCGATTCTCAGAAAAATATTTCTCATTTATATATAGCTTCTGTGAGAAACCAGGAGCTGGTTGATGAAATATTCACCATGTGCAATGAACGAAATATTACCTTTGTAGAAAAGCACACAGAAAAAGAAGCCTTCGGCATAAAAAATAGTTACGACAATGTTCAAAAAATGGGCGTTGATCGATGGCTTGCCATGGTCTGCGCTGCAGAAAAATCAAAAAAAGCATTTTTTGTTATGGATGTGGGTACGGCAATAACGGTTGATTTTGTGGTAGATGGTCAACATTTAGGCGGTTGGATCGTACCTGGTTTTCAAGTAATGCGTAATGCATTGGTCGCTTCAACTAAAAAAGTGTTCGCAAATGATGAAATTCCAACCACCTTTGGGGTTGGGACAGACACAGAAGATTGTGTGGCAACAGGGTGTCATGCCGCCCTATATGGTGTTTATTTGAGCGCGATTGATTACATATCAAGCAAACAAACCGATTTTGACATTATTTTAGGGGGTGGAGACAAAAAAGTGTTTGCATTCTTAAAATCTGCTGATAACATGCGCCTCGCTCATTTGGTGATGCAGGGTCTTGCCCGCTACGCTCGAAGTGAACTTTTAAAGGGAACGCCGGCGTAAGTTTTTGATTAGTTGAAAAAATGGTCAAAAAAGAAAATTGAAAAATTTTCAAAAAGACACTTGCACAGAGTTAAACAATACTCTAGAATGCGCACCCACTTGATGTAGTGCCGACTTAGCTCAGTTGGTAGAGCAACTGACTTGTAATCAGTAGGTCGCCAGTTCGATTCCGGCAGTCGGCACCATCAATCTGGAGGGGTACCCAAGCGGTCAACGGGAGCAGACTGTAAATCTGCCGGCTCAGCCTTCGCAGGTTCGAATCCTGCCCCCTCCACCACTTTCTCTATGAGGTGGCCAGAGAATTAGGATTGCGGGCATCGTATAATGGCTATTACCTCAGCCTTCCAAGCTGATGATGCGGGTTCGATTCCCGCTGCCCGCTCCAAATCAGTGCTGATATAGCTCAGTTGGTAGAGCGCACCCTTGGTAAGGGTGAGGTCGGCAGTTCAAATCTGCCTATCAGCACCAGTTTATTTCTCCCCAGCTCATGTAAAATTTCTAAATTTTTTAATGTAACTTTGCTGGGATAATAGAAATGGCAAAAGAAAAGTTTGAACGTACGAAACCCCACGTAAACGTGGGTACAATCGGCCACGTTGACCACGGTAAAACTACCCTAACTGCAGCTATCACTACAGTTCTTTCTAAAACTTACGGCGGTTCTGCTCAGGCTTTCGATCAAATCGATAACGCGCCTGAAGAGAAAGCTCGTGGTATCACCATTTCTACTTCACACGTAGAATATGACACGCCTACTCGTCACTACGCACACGTAGACTGCCCAGGACACGCTGATTACGTTAAAAACATGATCACTGGTGCTGCTCAGATGGACGGTGGTATCCTAGTAGTAGCTGCGACTGATGGCCCTATGCCACAGACTCGTGAGCACATCCTACTTGGTCGTCAGGTTGGTATCCCTTACATCATCGTATTCATGAACAAATGTGACATGGTTGATGATGAAGAGCTTCTAGAGCTAGTAGAAATGGAAGTTCGTGAACTTCTTAACGAATACGAATTCCCAGGTGATGACCTACCAGTTATCCAAGGTTCAGCTCTTAAAGCGCTTGAAGGCGACGCAGAGTGGGAAAAGAAAATCATCGAGCTTGGTGAAGCGCTTGATTCATACATCCCAGAGCCAGAGCGTGCAATCGACAAGCCGTTCATCCTTCCAATTGAAGATGTATTCTCAATCTCAGGCCGTGGTACTGTTGTAACGGGTCGTGTTGAGCAAGGTATCATCAAGGTTGGTGAAGAAGTAGAAATCGTAGGTATCAAAGATACGACTAAGACTACTTGTACTGGTGTTGAGATGTTCCGTAAGCTTCTTGACGAAGGCCGTGCAGGTGAGAACGTTGGTGTTCTTCTACGTGGTACTAAGCGTGATGAAGTTGAACGTGGTCAAGTACTAGCTAAGCCTGGTTCAATCACTCCACACGTTAACTTCGAAGCAGAAGTATACGTACTGTCTAAAGATGAAGGTGGTCGTCATACTCCATTCTTCAAAGGCTACCGTCCACAGTTCTACTTCCGTACAACTGACGTAACTGGTGCTGTAGAGCTTCCAGAAGGCGTAGAAATGGTAATGCCTGGTGACAACCTTAAATTCAAAGTTGAGCTAATTGCTCCGATCGCGATGGAAGAAGGTCTTCGTTTCGCAATCCGTGAAGGTGGTCGTACAGTAGGTGCTGGTGTTGTATCTAAGATCCTAGACTAATCTAGACTTAGCAACATAAGCCAAAAAAAGCGCACTTAGGTGCGCTTTTTTATGCCTTTTGGAAAGTGCGCGAGTGTATGCCCTCCGAAACACGCCGTAAACCCATCCATGGGGGCTTCGCAGCTGCTTCTATGCAGCTGAGAGTTCTAGAGTGAACAAGCCCCCCTTTTGCATCTATTGAGCCTGTACGGAGAGGCAGAAACGCACCGTAAATCCATCTTTGGCGGCATCAATCAGCGTCCCTACTGCGATCAGTTTTTGATGGGGCTTCACTCTCTCCTTAATCGGCATGGCAAGAAGTTTGGAAAGAAGGGGATTAACACGCCGTAAAGCCATCCTATCTTTTGTGTTAGCGGCTTCTGCACCGCATTCATTCTATGGCGGGATTTAGCGAGCAGTTGTTTAACATGGATAAGGCTAGTGGGTAGCTTTAATCGAAAGTTTAGCTAAGCTTAGGTATTGATAAATCTGAAATTTATCATTGCCATGTCTTTCTTTCGTTAGTGTGAAGTGGCAAGCTTCGGTTTAGTCTTACATTAAGGTTTTATAAAGCAATGTCATTCGAGTCAGTTTTAAACGAGTCGGAGTTCAGTGCGATTATCTTGGAAAATCGCAGTGCCTATGAGCAAGACTTAATAGAGTTCAACGAGTTACTGCAGGCTGACTATCTTTTTTTAGGTGTCAAAAAAGCACATAGTATTTCTGTGTTGATAGGGTTATCGCATAACTCATCGATTCCACAAATGGAATATGAGCTGAAAGGCTCTCCTTGTGAAAGCGTCTTAATAACAGGGCCGTGTGGTTATGAGTCAGACGTTTGTGTCCATTTTTCCGAAGATCAAACCCTTAAGGCGCTTAACGCCGAAGGGTATTTAGGCGCCGGGCTTTTTAACGAAAAACTTCGTGATATTGGCGTACTCGTCGCTGTGTTTAAAACGCCGAAAAAAGACATCTCTGAGTGGCTACAAGTTTTTTCACTTCAGGCCAAGCTGTTTTCTACGCAGCTTCAAAAAGACTTTTTTGCGACAAAAACTGCCCATAACTTGTCGCTTATTGATGAAATAAGTCGTATGTCACACACGGGGTCTTGGGAATTCTACCCCGAAACTGAAAAGTTGATATGGTCACCGGAAACCTATCGAATTCACGATTTGCCAATTGATACTGAGATAAACATACAAAAAGCACTCGATTTTATTGCGCCTGATTATCTTGCCGAGCTTACATTCGCCTTCGAAAATTTACGCTATAAGCAGTGCCCCTATGACATTCAGTGCCAAATTATCGATTCGTCCAGTTCTGTTAGATGGGTAAGAGCTTCTGGGAAGGCTGAGCTTTACAAAAACGGCGCGGTTAAGCGTCTTTTTGGTGCATTCGAAGATATTACCGAATATAAAACAGCGCTAATTCTCAGTGCAGACCGGGCTAAGAAAATTCAAAGCATTTTGAATAATATCAATGATGCTGTATTTAGTATCGACACCAGGGGCACAATCACACATTGTAACGACGTTGCGCTTAAAATGTTTGGTTACACCCGAGGCGAGTTACTCGCTCAATCCGTAGAGGTATTAATGCCAGAGCCTTACGCCTCTAACCATGCTTTTTATATGCGTAACTATATGGAGACTGGGGTAGGCAAAATTATAGGAGTAGGCCGGCAGCTTCCTGCTAAGCGAAAGAATGGCGATATCTTTCAGATGGAGCTGTCATTGTCTGAAAGTAGCGATCTGGGTGAGAAGGGCTTTATAGGTGTTATTAGAGATATTAGTGAACGCATAGAAGCGCAGGATACAATTTATAACCTCGCTTATACTGACCCTGTTACACACCTTCGAAATCAACAGTGGTTTCATCAACGTTTTAAAGATTTGATGCTGCGCGCATCAATGAATCAAGAATATATACACATTTTGTTGCTAGATATCGATAATATGGCGCAAATTAACACGCGGTTCGGCTTTGGTAACGGAAACTATGCCATAAGAAAAGTCGCCGAGCAGTTGCTCTTCGTCATCGGTCATGATTATGAGATATTTAAGTACGGTGGCGATAGTTTTGTCGTGTTGTCGAAGAAAACCTATAGAAAAGAAGATCTCCATAAATTCGATGCGAGCTTAGTGGAAAGTGCACTCCTTAGTCCACGTCATTTCGATATTGTCATAAATTCAGTGAAATGGTCTCTTACTGCGTCACTCGGCAGTGCTATCTTTAACCCGCAAGGTCAAAGTTTTGAGTCAATCATCAATGTAATCGAACAGGCTGTTAAAAGGGCAAAAAAGTCGGCGCCTTTTGGTCTTTGTCATATATCAGAGGATGGGTTTAAAGAATTCGACCGTTACTTAGATATAAAATCTAAGCTTGAACAAGCAATAGAAAGCGATGAATTATCAATAGTGCTTCAACCCCAAGTTACCCATGATGGAACTGTCTCTTCTTTCGAGGCTCTAGTGCGGTGGTACTCGAAAGAGTTAGGTCCGGTAAGCCCTGGCGAATTTATTCCTATCGCAGAAGAGAGCTATGCTATCTGCGAAATAGGCGACATTGTTTTACGAAAAACGCTGAACGTGATGAGTAACTTTGTAAAGGCCGGCTTAAATACCACTATTGCGATTAACATCAGTGCTAGACAAATTGTTATGCCAGACTTTATAAATTCGCTACTTTCTCGCGTAAATCAATTCGGCATTCCACCTCACATGTTAATGCTGGAATTAACAGAAACCGCTTTAGTCGTAGATATTGAGCTGGTTAAGGAAACTATGCTTGAACTGGCGAAATTCGGCTTTCGTTTTTCAATTGATGATTTCGGTACGGGCTATTCCAGCCTCGCATACCTGAAAGTGCTTCCTATTAGTGAACTTAAAATAGATAAATATTTTGTGGATGACATAGGTAAAGATTTTGATGGAAAAGCGGCGCAGATTGTTGATGCAATCCTCGAAATGGCAAAAGCGCTTAATGTGACCTGCATTGCAGAAGGTGTGGAGACTGTAGAGCAGTTAAACTATCTGAAAGGTAAAGGCTGTGAAAGATTTCAAGGCTATTACTTTTCACGTCCAGAGCCGGAAGCCTATTGGGCAGAGCTTAAGCAAAACCCAACACTTCCTTAGGTTTAAGAAAATATTTGCGATTACCGTTTACAGTATTATCCAGTCTTAAGCGTGTTTTACTCGCTGTTTATCGTTTTCGAGAATGGCACTCTTGCTAGTTTGATTAGTCCATGTTGTTATAGTGTAACAATATCTAACGATAATATTAAAATTTAGCGCAGTAAGAGATTTTTATGATTACACGACGTCAATTTATAATGGGCTCTTTGGCATTTGGTGGTCTTGCAACCAGTGCTTTTGGTAAGACGTCGAATTTGGCGTCTATGCCAATTAGTGAAGGTTATGGCGCGCTTGTTGCTGACCCCCAAAAGCTCCTCGATTTACCTAAAGGCTTTAGCTACAAGGTAATATCTAGTCTTGGCAATGCGATGTCAGATGGCATGCACGTACCTGATAGAGCGGATGGTATGGGGTGTCTACCTATAGGCGATACCAGCGACAAAGTAGCGCTTATTCGTAACCACGAATTGCACCCCAAACATTTAAGTGCTCAGCCACCGTCTATCCAAAAGCATACTAGCTCGCTGGCCTACGACAATTACCATAACGGGGTTGCTTTGCCGGGTGGCACTACAACGATGGTGTACAACCTTACCACGCAAACGGTAGAGCGAGAGTTCATTAGCCTTGCTGGAACGGTAAGAAACTGTTCTGGTGGCATTACGCCCTGGGGCACATGGCTTACGTGTGAAGAATCGGTAGACCGTCCTTACGGCCCTAATGGCGATGTGGTAAACAAAGATCACGGCTATATATTTGAAGTACCTGCAAGTGCCGACTCACTGATAGAAGCTAAGCCGCTGAAAGCAATGGGGCGCTTTAACCACGAAGCCGCGTGTGTAGATCCTAAAACCGGCGTTGTTTATCTAACCGAAGATAGAGGCGATAGCTTGCTTTATCGCTTTGTACCTAAAGAGTACGGCAACTTGGCGGCTGGCGGCCAGTTAGAAGCCTTAGTCGTAAAAAATAAGCTTCAGTTCGATACACGTAACTGGAATGACAACGATATGCCAGTAGCTACATGGTTCGATGTCGAGTGGGTCGCGTTAGACAACCCAGAAAGCCCTAGTGATGATTTACGCGTGCAAGGGCATGATAAAGGTGCAGCGCTTTTCGCTCGCGGTGAAGGCATACATTGGGGCGAAGATGAGCTTTATTTCTGCTGTACCAATGGCGGGCAAAAGCAGCTAGGTCAGGTAATGAAGCTTGTTCCATCTGCAGATGGAAAACAAGACAAGCTTCAGCTGTTTTTAGAAAGTGAAGATAAGAACCTGTACAACTTTGGCGATAATTTAACGGTGTGTCCAAACGGGCATTTATTGGTGTGTGAAGACCAGTACACCGACATTGTCGATAACCATTTGCGCGGTGTTACGCCAAGCGGAGAAGTGTACAACTTTGCTAAATTACATGCGCAAACTGAGCTTGCTGGTGCGTGCTTTTCGCCTAACGGCAAAACACTTTTCGTCAATATTTACTCACCTACTAAAACGTTGGCGATTACTGGCCCATGGCTAGATGCTTAAGGTTTTTTCTCTAGAAGGTGTAGGAGCAGCGTTATAAATAAACGCTGCTCCTTATAGTACTTTACATTAGCTCAACGCTTTCCTACGCGTAACCCCTCCCAACGCTTACGCCCACATTTCTTTCGCTCATAAATAAATTCGATTAACTAGCATCTTTATAATCTTTAAAGTCTATCGACTGAATCAACTTATCTCGTTTTAATAGTTTTACTAAATCAATAATAATGCTTTCAACTTAACAAGGAGAGCTAAATGAGCACACTATTAAAAAGACTAACAATGGCGAATAGCCACCGTGTTTCCTCCACTATTAATCAACCTATTCGTACGCAGTGCAATTACGCTGACAACTATTACGGCGACCAAGTATGCGTAGAAGTGAAAGCCCCTAAACCTCGTACCAACCTTCATGTAGGAGTACAGCTGTGAGAACCTCGATGAAATCAACCGTATTAAATAGCATAGAATATAACTAGGGGGGAACGCCCTATTTGTATTCTATACAGCTAGTTCAATACTAAGCCCATAAGAATATAGAAGTGGGTTCACTATGAGATCGTTATTTGCTGCATTTTTTATTTTTTTGCAGCTTCCTCTTTTGGTGACAATATCTAAAGTAACAGCAGAACGTTCAAAAATGCTACAAAGGTTTAATGATAAAACGCGTATTAAACATCTATATTTGTGACGTATGTTAATGTGTTTTTTGCGTTTTATTAGTTTTTGCTTATATTCCTGGTGTTCGTTTTTCTCCCCAGAGGAGTGAGTCATGAAATTCGATTCAATTAAATCTAGGCTAGTGTTAATGACCCTGATATGCGTGATAGGTATGGGGGTTTTGGTGGTAAGCCAACACTACTTTACGCAGCAGTTAATTAGCTTAAATCAGCAGCGAGATGTTCTACTAAGAATGGGGCAGGATTTACTTCAAATGCGAAGGCATGAAAAAGACTTTCTATTACGCCACGATACGTCTTATTTCGATGACTTTCTTGAACAGTCTTATCTTTTCAAAGGGCGTTTAACTACGCTTATTCCCTTGTTCAATGAATATAAGTTGCCCGTGGCTGATGTTGAAAGCCTCTCTACATCAATTGAGGCATACAGTGGTGCATTTCAGCAGGTGGTACTTGTTCAAGAGCGCATTGGTTTAACACAAAACGACGGGTTGAGAGGCCGTATCTTAGCGCTAGAGAATGCCTTGGCTGAGGGGCCGCTTGCGCAAAAAGCTCAAGCAATCGAACAGCTCACTACTATGCAGTTAGCCACGCGCAACTTTCAAATCACCCGAGAAGGCTATTACGCTAAGCAAATAAAAGATATGAGTGCACAATTTTCTGCTAAATACCAAAATGACCCTGCGGTACGTGGCACGATAGTGCAGTATCGCGAAGCGCTGATAGGGCTTGTTGACGGCGTTATTACATTAGGTGTCACTCATAACGAAGGTTTAAGAAATGAATTTAGACAAAGCGCGCATAATGTTGAAACGCAATTAAAAGGTGTGGATGCCGCACTTCAACCTGTTATTGAACAACAAGAAGGGCAGGTGCGTATTTACAGTCTTAGTATAGCAGCGCTTACGTCTGTCGTATTAATTCTTGTTTTGATCAAGAGTTTTGCGACATTTCATCGCGCTTTTGTTAACTTTCTAACATTCTTTTATCGCTGTAAGCGCCAGTATCAGATGATTGATACAAGAAAGTTAGGGTTTGCAGAGTTGAAATCACTTGCTGAACTGGCAAATGAAATGGTTGAGTCAAAGAGAGATATCGAGGCACGACTAGCCAGTGTAGAAGCCGAGTTGGCCACTAAAAAAGCCCGTAGTTCTTAAACGAAGGTTTTCTAATGTAAGCGGTCAACTCATTATTGCATTAAAAGGTAGAAGCAAAATGAAGTTTAACCGCTTAGGAACTAGCGATTTACAAGTGTCTGACGTGTGTTTAGGTACAATGACATGGGGTATTCAAAACACTCAGCAAGACGCAGACGAGCAACTAGCATACGCCCTTGATAAAGGCGTTAATTTTATCGATACCGCAGAAATGTACCCAGTGCCGCCCAATGTTGATACGTACGGCGATACCGAGCGCGTGATCGGGAATTGGCTCTCGCGCAACCCGTCAAAGCGCGCTGATATTGTACTGATGACTAAAATTGCAGGTAGCGGTTTAAAGTATATTCGCAATGCAGGGCCTATTACCGCCGATGCAATCGCCAATGCGTTAACGTATTCATTAGAACGTCTGAATACCGATTATATCGATGTTTATCAACTTCATTGGCCTAATCGAGTCACCCCTCACTTTGGTAAGCACTGGCCTGATGGGGCGAACCCTACGAAGACCAATAGGGAGCAAGAACTCGATGGTATGCGAGATATACTAACCGGAATTAAGCGCGCCCTTGATGAAGGAAAAATAAGGCATTGGGGGTTGTCGGATGATACGCCATGGGGAATTCACACATTTTTGATGCTATGTAATGAAATGGATATCCCACTTCCTGTTTCCATTCAAAATGAATTTAGTCTACTTCACGCAAAAGATTGGCCGTATCTGATAGAAATGTGTGAACTAGAGAATATTGCTTATTTGCCCTGGTCGCCTTTAGCAACGGGAATGTTAAGCGGTAAATATCAAAAGGGGGCGCGTCCTGAAGGAAGCCGGTGGACATTAGCACAGCGAATGGGACTATTTAGAGATAAACCGCCGGCGCAGGCTGCCACCGCTGAGTACATGCAGATTGCCAAAAAGGCCGGAATTACGCCGTCTCAACTTGCGTTAGCCTGGTGTCAGCAGGTCCCTGGCGTCACTTCTACTATTATCGGCGCAACAACGATGCCCCAGCTAAAAGAGAATATTGATGCGTTCGACTTGTCGCTTTCTCAAGAAACCTTAGATGACGTTCACAGTGTGCTAAGGCAATATCCTATGGGCTTCTAAGCCCTTCATAGCCCATTAGAACTGGCGGGAGGCATGCGTACTCCCGTCATTTTTGTGTAATACGCACGTCATACTATGGCCTTTTCATGTATTAAACCGTGCGTATTATGTCAATGACCGACCCACAGCTAGCCCAGAACGACGCCCTTCAAAAAACACATAATTGGCGTCAGTGGTTACTCTTAGTGCTCCTAGTTTACGTTATGTTACTTGCTGTTAGTATGATTGGCAGCGGGTTCAAATTTGCCACTGGCGATCATGCCAAAGCGCTTTTTAGCTTCGCTTCTAACCCTGTGATGGGGTTAATTATTGGCATGGTATCCACTGCACTTATTCAATCTTCTAGTACGGTCACGTCTATTATTGTGGGCATGGTAGCCGGTGGTTTACCTATTACTATTGCGATACCCATGATGATGGGAGCTAATATTGGTACAAGTATTACTAACACCCTGGTGAGCCTAGGCCACGTAGCAAGAAAAGAAGAATTTCAACGGGCCTTTAACGCCGCCACCATACACGATTTTTTTAACGTGCTATCAGTACTGATATTTTTACCCTTAGAAATGGCATTTGGCATTTTGGAATATTTAAGTGCTCAAATGGTCGCAATTTTTCATACCGGACAAGCCATTGGGGTTGATGGTGTTAACCCAATAAAAGTGGCAACCCAACCTGTTACCGACCTTGCTACCCACGTATTCTCATTTTTGCCTTCTATTTATCCTGGCGTGGCTAAGATTATTTTGGGTATTGGGCTTATTATGTTTTCTATCACCTATATGGGCAAAATTATGAAATCGCTCATGGTGGGGAAGGCTAAAGCGCTATTGCATACTAGCATTGGTAAAGGGCCACTTTCCGGCATTGCATCAGGTGCGGTAATGACGGTGTTAGTGCAATCGTCATCAACAACCACATCGCTCATGGTGCCTTTGGTTGGCAGCGGTATTCTAAAGGCAAAAGACATCTACCCGTTCACCTTAGGTGCCAATATTGGTACCTGCATTACTGCGCTAATCGCGGCACTAGGCGTAGTGGGAGTAAATAGTGGGTTTGCATTACAAATTGCTTTTGTTCATCTGATTTACAATGTACTGGGCGTAACGCTTATTTACGGCTTTCCGCTATTGCGTAACATTCCGCTTAACCTTTCCTATCAATTATCTGTTATAGCAGCAGAGCGTAAAATGTATGGAGCAGCCTACATAGGTGGCTTGTTCTTTATCATGCCATTGGGGATTATTTTTACTACGATGTAGTACGTCGAGGGAATGATGAAAACGGCGCAGGCGCCGTTTTCATAGGGTCTATTGAAAGGCTGAATTAAAACGCATACTTCGCTGAAACTTGGAAGCGATTCATATCACCTTCTAAACCTGCTTCAACTTCGCGATGAGCAAATGCGTACTCTGCGCCCACGGTCAGTGCTTTTGTTGGCGAGTACAAGTAGTTAACGCGTGTACTGTATGTGCTTTCGGTTACTGCCATCCCCGTAAGCGTTGCGTCATTATCAGCCTCAAATGCTGAAAACATGATGCTGCTGCGCGCTTTATCGCTCCACTTGTGGCGATACGCAATGCCGTAACCGGTAGAGTCGATTGCTTCAAGGTCGCCACTTTCTGTGAGTACAGCGCCATTGGCAGCGTTAAGGGCTGAATATCGTCCTAGACCTTTACCTGAATTGAACGTGAAGCGGATGTCATCGCCATTTGCCAAGTTGTATTTACCGGTAACTGATACGCCGAAGCTAGTTTCATCTGCATCAATCCCTGCGGCGTTATCATAAGAAAGTTGTCTAACTAGGCCCGCTACTTTTACATAACCCCAGTCTTGCTTTGTGGTGTAGGCGGCAACTAAATCTGGAACACTACTGTCATCACTTGTTATCCTGCTACCACCACCAAACGGCGTAATGGTTGATTCAGGGTTTTCTAGTGCAATCTGCAGCCCGCCGTTGGTGTATCTCACCATGACTTGACGGGCAAAGGTGATGCCGTCAGTGGTACCAATAAAATCAAGTGATTCTGGTAATGAACCTACGTCCATAAAGGTCGTCCATGTTTGGCCCACCAACCAATTCTTGTAAGTTAAGTACGCGTGGCGTACTCGCGGAGTGTAGGAGTTACTGATTCGCTCATCACCGCCGCTAGTTACAAGGAAGTCGAGTTCGAATACACCGTTTATGGTATCGCCTTCAGCCGTAGGCGTTGACGTTGCAAAGCGGAATCGTGAGGTTCTGATGTGGGCATCAAATTGTGGGTCTTCGTCAACGCCACCAACCGGAGTTAGTGAAGGAATGTAAAAGTCGCGGCCTACGCTTCCCGAGGCAATGGTGCCGTCAGAGTAGTCGCTTACCATCGCATCGACTTTGATATAGCCTGTGAATTTCACACTTGTGTCGCCGATTGTTGCTGCTTGCGCCGCGCCGCTAGATGCCGCTAGGCACAATGCTACCGCGGTAGCCGTATTTTTTATTTTAGCTTTCATCGTGTCTGTTCCAAAATGTGGTTAAATAAATGTAAATTCAACGTTAACATTGCTGATTGTGTACGTATTATTTCAAAATTAAATAAGCCTATGGTCGCATAAGACTATAGTCGCAGTATTTTTACACTAATTCTTCGTTACGAGAACCTAAGTAGGAGGTTGTTAAGACCAAAGTCTCATTTTGCTTTGTGAGTGAATGGCTAGAGTGTTTCACCATACAACAAGAATTTTACATTATTGATATTGGAGGCAATCTTTATGACCGCCGGCAAAACTTATCCTGTACCTGAGAATATCCTTCAGTCTACACATCTTAATGCGTCGCAATATGACGAAATGTACAAGCAATCTATAGATCAACCCGAAGCGTTTTGGGGCGAACATGCGTCTATTCTTGAGTGGTACCAAAAGCCAACCAAAATTAAAAACACGCATTTTGGTGAAAACGACGTGTCTATCAAATGGTTTGAAGACGGTGAGCTAAACGCCAGCTATAACTGTATCGACCGCCATCTTGCTAATAATGCCACTAAGGTTGCCTTTCATTGGGAAGGTGACTCTCCTGAAGATAGTCAAGATATTACCTACCAAGAAGTGCACTACGAAGTATGTAAGTTAGCGAATGCACTGAAAGGCATGGGCGTAGCAAAAGGTGACCGTGTAGCTATCTATATGCCAATGGTGCCAGAGGCGGCTTACGCTATGCTTGCCTGTGCCCGAATAGGGGCTGTTCACTCGGTGATCTTTGGCGGCTTCTCGCCAAACGCCATTGCCGATCGCATTAACGACAGCAGTGCAAAAGTCGTTATTACGGCTGATGAAGGACGCCGTGCTGGAAGAAGCATTCCCTTAAAAGCGAATGTAGATAAAGCGCTGGCAGGCGATGCATGCCCGTCGATTACTCACGTACTGGTCCATAAACTTACTGGTGGTGACGTTGATTGGAACGAAAAGCATGATGTGTGGTGGCAAGATGCCGTAGACGGCATGTCTGCCCAGTGTGAGCCAGAGGTAATGAACGCGGAAGACCCGCTATTTATTCTTTATACATCAGGTTCAACGGGAACGCCCAAAGGCGTGGTGCATACCACAGGGGGGTACCTGTTGTATTCTGCCATGACCTTTAAATATGCATTCGACTATAAAGACGATGATGTTTACTGGTGTACGGCTGATGTGGGTTGGATTACAGGCCACAGCTACATGGTGTACGGCCCTATGGTTAACGCCGCTTCGCAAGTCTTTTTTGAGGGGGTTCCGACGTACCCAGATGTTAAGCGCATTGCTCAAGTGGTAGAGAAGTACAAAGTAAATAGCCTTTACACTGCGCCTACGGCTATTCGTGCGCTAATGGCTCACGGCGATGCGCCCGCTGAAGGTTGCGATTTATCATCACTGCGTTTACTTGGCACCGTGGGTGAGCCGATTAACCCTGAAGCGTGGGAATGGTATCACCGCGTGATTGGTCAAGGCCGCTGCCCCATTATCGATACGTGGTGGCAAACCGAAACCGGTGGTCACATGATTTTACCACTACCCGGTGCGACGGAATTAAAACCAGGCTCAGCCAGTCGTCCTTTCTTTGGTATTCAGCCGGCGTTGTTTGATGCAGATGGCAAAGAGTTAGAGGGAGCGGCCGAAGGTAACTTGGTGATTAAAGACAGTTGGCCAAGCCAAGCGCGCACGGTATACGGCGACCATCAGCGTTTTATCAATACGTATTTTAGTGCATACAAAGGGGTGTACTTTACCGGTGACGGTGCCCGCTGTGATGAAGATGGTTTCTATTGGATCACTGGCCGCGTAGATGACGTGTTAAACGTGTCAGGTCACCGCCTAGGCACCGCAGAAATTGAAAGTGCGCTGGTTGCTCATCCTAAAGTGGCGGAAGCTGCGGTAGTAGGTTTTCCTCACGATATTAAAGGGCAGGGCATTTACGTTTACGTGACACCAAATGAAGGGGTTGAAGCAGACGAAGCGCTAACCAAAGAGCTTAAAGCGTGGGTACGCCAAGAGCTTAGTCCAATAGCCACGCCCGATATGATTCAGTGGTCACACGGTTTACCCAAAACCCGCTCGGGTAAAATTATGCGCCGCATTCTTAGAAAAATCGCGGCTAACGAGCACGAGCAATTAGGTGACACTTCTACATTGGCGGATCCGTCGGTTGTTGATACACTGATAGAGGAACGTCTAAATAAGTAAAACTAAGGATATAGACAATGATAACCCTTCTAATCGCTGATGATCATCCGCTGTATCGCGATGCACTAAGAGGCGCGTTATCGTTGTCATTGCCAGCCTTGACGCTTAAAGAGGCTGGCGACTTAACCACCACAGTCGATATTCTTAATAACGAGGATATCGATTTGCTGTTACTCGATTTACATATGCCGGGCAGCAATGATTTGTTCGGCTTATTGCACATTCGTAAACTCTTTCCTGAACTTCCCGTTGCAGTCGTGTCGGGAACCGAAGATACCACTCTCATCTCGAAAATAATTAGTGTTGGCGCACTTGGCTTTATCCCTAAAACTGCCAGTGCACAAGACATTGCTAATGCCGTAGAAGCGATTTTAGATGGCGACGTATGGTTACCTGAAAACTTAAGTGAAAATGTTGATGAAGTGAACGAAGCGTTTTCTGAATTAGCAGATAAGGTAGCATCGCTTACCCCATCGCAATACAAAGTATTGTGTTACATGCGAGATGGGTTGTTGAATAAGCAAATTGGCTTTAACTTAGATATTGCTGAGGCTACCGTGAAAGCCCATGTTACGGCTATCTTCAAAAAGCTAGGAATAAACAATCGCACGCAGGCGGTGCTTATTGCTTCTCAACTTGAACTGGAACCGCCATCTCAGTAGCCTCAAAATCATCTACAGGCTTTGACGCAGAAAACTCGGGAAGAAACTTCTCTAGCGCCAAACGGCTTTGTTCACTCAAAAATGGGTTTTCAATGCCTATCACGGTTCGCTCTTCAATAAGCGACATGCCCTGCTTAAAATTAGCATTTGCCACTAATAGCGCCTGAAATTTACCCGTTTCAAACAAAGTCAGTAAACCTTCGGTAATACGGTTAGCCAACGCTTGGTTCTCGCTACTTACGAAGAAAAATATGGGGCTTGGGTAAGCAATGATAAGGTTTTGATCTATGGCGAGATCACGTGAAAGGGTATCATCTTGGGCCTCTTCTTGAATTTCCATTACGCTACGAGGAAACATGTCTGCAAAGCCTTCCGATACAATACGGAAAGAGGCGCGGTATGTGGTTTCTAATACTGGGATATCGTTGGCGCGAAAAATTTTTGTATCGGGCCAGTCATAGCCCAAGACGGCTCTGAAAGCTTTTAAATCCTGAAGGGTTTCCACGCCTTTTAATCGAGTGTCACCTGCCTTTACAAATAGAGCTCGTTTACCAAAAAGCCCGGCCATAATAGGGATACGGATAGGCAAAAACTGACGTTCCCGTTCTTTAGAGGTCACACTCCAGGTTACGTCTAGCATATTGTGTTCAAGGCTTCGCAATTGACGCTCTTGCGCTGTTTCTTGGTCGCTGACTAAAAGCTCAAATGTGCCATATTGGGCCTTTGTAACACGTAACGACTCTGCTAAAAGTGTTTTTGCATACGCGTACACGGCATCTCTGCCGGGATGAACATTTGGCAGCCGAATAACAGTGTGGGGTAGCTCACTTTGAACCTTACTCGCCACGACTTCTTGAGCACTAATAGTGAAAGACGTCACAGTACTTAGTAGTAACGCGACCCACCCTAGTTGTTTAGTCCACATGTCCATAAAGTTCACTTTATTTATTCCGGTGAAGCCCACCACTTTTCATCTGGCCTTTCAACGCGCGGTGATAATTAGTCTCTTCCCGTAAGCAAAAAATCGTGCTCTGGGTCGACAATAAAATGCCCGCTCATTGCTTCGCGTCCAAGTAACATAAGATACGTCATTTCAGAGCGGTCAGTAAGGGTTAACTGTATATCCCACTGGTACCCATCCATTATTATAGGCGTAATTATCACATAGCGCTTTTCCCGTGTAGCCGTAGAGCTTTTGACTTGTTTCTTTCCCTCCACTCGCGCTTCTCTGCGCACCACTCGCTCAACGTTGTGAATATCTGGATGAATATCGAAGGTAATCCAAAGCTCACCATTTTGCTCAAACTCTTCGATATTGTCTACATGTAACGAAGACGTGGCTGCACCCGTATCCACGCGCACATTCAGGTCAGTAATAGCAAGTTTGGGTAGGTCACACAGCTCTACCGCACCAACGATTTTTTTATTGTTCATTTATTGTTACACCAATTTTATAAACCAGGGTCTTGTTCTTGTGGCAATAAATTGTCTTGCAATAACTCTACGTGTTCTGCAACAGTATCAGGCTCAGAGAAGTATGCAATGTGATAAATCGCTTCACCTTCTTGAGTGAGTGGAATGTTTTGTTTACCAATGACGACCCCTTCTGCAGGACTTACAATGCTATCTAGATAGTTGCCAAACGGGTCTGCAATGATAGCCAGCTTGTCACCCTTTTCCACATGATCGCCAAGTTGTGCTAAGTGCGTAACAAACCCGCTTTCCGGGGCACGAACCCAGCCGCTCTGCCTGGCGATAAAACGTTCAATGCTATGACCCTTACTGCGGCTTTTATTGAGCATGCCTAAATGACGCATGGTGTTAATAATGCCTTTTACACCTGCTCGTATAGAGAACTCATCGTAGCGCAGTGCTTGCCCGGCCTCGTAAAGTAAGATTTTAACACCGTTTGCGCTGGCCGCTTCTCGCAATGATCCGTCCCGTAATTCTGCATTGAGTAACACAGGAACACCAAATGCTTTGGCCATTTCCAGCACGGCTGCATCGTCTAAATCGGCGCGAATCTGGGGAAGGTTACTGCGGTGTATTGCACCAGTGTGAAGGTCTATTCCTACATCACACTTGCTTACGACTTCTTTAAAAAATAAGTTCGCTAAACGGCCGGCCAAAGAACCTTTTTTGCTTCCTGGAAAACTGCGGTTTAAATCCCGTCGGTCTGGTAAATAGCGAGACTGATTGAGTACGCCATATACGTTAACCATAGGTACCGCAATTAATGTACCCCTAATGCGCTCAATCGCTTTTGAACGAATTAAACGCCCCACGATTTCTATCCCGTTTAGTTCATCGCCATGAATGGCTGCACTTACAAACATAGTAGGGCCCAGTCGCTTTCCACGTCTTACATACACCGGAATGCTCATGTTAGTAGCCGTATAAAGCGGCGGCATTTCTAGCTCAATCTTTTTTGTTTCGCCAGGGGCAATGCTCTCACCCCCAATTGTTAGCACATCGTTTACCACTCACGTTTTCCTATAAGTAGGTTATTGCAAAGCAAAGGTAAAAAAGGGTTAGCCCTTTCCTCGGGTTTTGGTTTTATGCGGCTCTGCACTTTTTTCAATAAATTCAATGATCATGCTGGCCACATCTTTCGTGGTGGCTTTTTCTATACCTTCTAATCCTGGCGACGAGTTGACCTCCATGACAACCGGGCCATTGTTTGAGCGCAGAATGTCTACACCACAGCAATTTAGACCCATTGTTTTCGCCGCATCGACTGCCGTTTTTCGCTCAGCGGGACTTAAGCGCACTAAGCTTGCTTGCCCACCGCGGTGAAGGTTAGAGCGAAATTCTCCCGGTGCCGCTTGGCGCTTCATCGCCGCAACCACTTTGCCGCCCACTACAAAGCAGCGAATGTCACTTCCGCCTGCCTCTTTAATAAACTCTTGCACTAGAATACTGGCGTTTAACCCCATGAATGCTTCGATAATCGACTCTGCCGCTTTCTGTGTATCTGCCAACACCACACCGATACCTTGGGTACCTTCTAGAAGCTTAATCACCACCGGTGCGCCGCCTACAGTTTTAATAACATCGTCAATTTTATCTGGGTGGTGAGCAAACCCCGTTCTAGGCATGCCAATGCCTTTGCGTGATAAAAGTTGTAGGGAACGCAGCTTATCGCGAGAGCGGCTAATCGCGACCGACTCATTAAGGCTATACGTCCCCATCATCTCAAACTGGCGCACTACCGACGTACCGTAAAAACTCACCGACGCTCCAATACGAGGGATAACCGCATCGTAATAGGGAAGTTTTTTACCGTGGTAGCGTACAGATGGACGCGCACTGGTGATATCCATGTAACAGTGCATGGTGTCGATAACGTCAACGTCATGCCCTCGAGCCTGACCGGCTTCAACTAAGCGTGAAGTAGAGTAAAGGCGAGGGTTTCTTGAAAGAATTGCAATGCGCATTATAAAAACCTGTAGTTTAAAAGTTGTCGTTTTTTGACCCAGCTAGTGTTATTAAAGCGTGAATATCACACTCTGTCGATGCGAGGTGTCGTTTTTATTGATGGTGTATTATCACTTTCACTTTGCCCACATCGGGCACGCCGTGAGCAAGCGAGAACAATATAATGCGACAGGCATCACTAGGTACGTCATTTTGCGCGCATACTAATAGAAGTATTTAACACTGTCTTACGAATAATTCTTGTTGTGTCGATTGCTTTTAATGCATGAACTCGTGTGTTATTCACGTTAGCATGAAGACACGTCGGCGTCTTCTGTTGGCAATCTTCGCGCGTTTGACATAAATAGCGCTATAAAAATTAAGGGTTTACTGTGATGAATGAATGGTGGCATGGGTTTTTGACGTGGTTGACGCAATACCAGTCAAATGCCGTATGGAGTGGCGTGGTGCTGTTGTTTTATTTGGGCATGTCTCGCAAATTATTGCCAAAGCTAGAAAGCAATATCGAAAAGTCTAAGCTTAAGTCCCATAGTGCCCTTAAAGGCTTGTTTGCCGCGCGGGTTATCGTTGCCACTGTTTCTCTAGCGCTCCTTTTGCTTGCGTGGGGAATTGATTTTTCAGGCTTGTTGGTGCTGTCCACGTCCATTATTACGGTAACAGGCGTCGCGCTTTTTGCCAGCTGGTCACTCATTAGTAACATTACCGCTTATTTTATTTTGCTGACGAATGTGGCTTATCGCAGAGGGAACTATGTTCGCGTGCTTGACGGGGACAACTATATTGAAGGAATTATTGCTGACGTGGGCCCATTTAGTACACGCCTGGTTACAGCAGAGCGTGAAACACTGATGTACCCGAATAATTTAATTCTTACTCGCCCAGTGTTGCTGAACCCTAAACAAAAATGGGGCTCAATGGGTAAGATAGTGGCAAAATCTTCGAGTGAAACCGCTGTTGTGAAAACAGAAGATAGTAAAGCTCACGAAGAGTTTCTCTAATTCGTAACTAAAGGTGCCCACAATTAAAGCTAAACGTTTTTTGCTTCCCTAATATAGCGTGTCATACTTTGAAGAAGAGCACGGAGTTTGGCGGGTTTAAGTGGCTTTGCCAAGAAGTTTACGCCCTGCGCTTTACATTGTGTGACCAAGCTCTCATCGGGGGTTGCGGTTATCAAAGCGGCTGGCACCACAATGTTAAGCCTGTGCCTAATTTCCTCTATCAGCGCTAATCCGTTTTTCTCGCTGTCGTGGCTAAGCTGATAATCCATTAACAGAATTTGTGGCTGAATTGTCTTACACAGGGTCAGTGCATCATCCCAGTTGTTGGCAAGGGCAACGTTAATCCCCCACTTTTGCAAAAGGGTTTTCATGGCATCAAGGTTTTCTTTTTGATCGTCCACACACAGAACGTCCATACCCGTGAAGGTGGTGCCGCGAGGTTTCGATACAATACTCGATACCCGTTTGGGTTCGGCTTTCTCGAGCGTAAACGTAAAACAGCTGCCTTTCCCTATTTGTGACATGACTTGGATATCGCTGTTTAGCTGAAGGCTTAGGCGCCTTACTACCCCTAAGCCCAGCCCCAAACCGTGCTCTTTACTCTCGTTTGCACGGAAAAAGTCGCCGAAGATACTGTCTTTTTTATCGGCAGATATACCTATGCCCGTATCGAGAATTTTAAAATGAACGGTGTTTTTTATTGGTTTTACAATAAATAGAACCCGTCCCTTTTCGGTATATTTCACAGCATTTGATAGCAAATTTTGAGTAATTCGGTACAAGTAGGTTTTGTCCGCTCTAACCCAGCAGGGACGCATAATGGCTTTAAAGCCCAAGCCTTTTTCTTTGGCTCGCATGGCCATTTCGTCTATCAGCGGGGAAAGTAGTGCCGTAATATCAATAGATTCAATATCCGGTTTCATCTCGCCCTGATCTAAACGTGCAATATCTAACAGTGTACCAATCAGTGTTTCGCTCGACGTAACGCTGTGTCCAAGTTTCTGAATAATGGCGTGGGACGATTCGGGGAGCTCTTGCTCTTCTAGCGCACTGACATAAAGCTTTGCCGCGTTCAACGGCTGCAGAACGTCGTGACTGGCGAGCGCCAAGAACCGGGTTTTACTGGCGTTAGCATCTTCGGCCGCTTTTCTTGCTCTTATCAGCTCTTTTTCTGCTTCAGAACGACGTTCAATTTCAAGACGTAACTCAGCGTTAATTGAATGCACTTCTTCAGTACGCTTTTTAATTCGCGCTTCAAGATCTATATTCGACTCTTCTAGAGCCTGCTGAATTTCCACATGCCCTGTTATGTCGTTGAAACTTGTTACGAAGCCGCCACCAGGTAGCGGGTTGCCGACCATTTCAATGACTCGGCCATCTTTGCGCTGGCGGGTAAAGCGGTGAGGCATGCCCGAGCGCAAATGTGAGAGACGTTTTTCAACTTCGCTATCTACGTTATCTGTACCAAATTCACCCTGAGCGGCATTGTATCGAATGAGCTTTTCTATCGGAGTACCCACCGCGAGTAAGTTGTCGGGGTAAGGGTAGAGATTAGCGTAGCGCTTGTTCCACGCTACTAAGTTTAAATGCTTGTCGACAACGCTGATTCCTTGATCCATGTTTTCAAGCGACGTTAAAAGCGCGGTCATATTAAATTGCATTGCCTGCGTGGTGTCATCAAAGAAGTTGATAACCTCAGTGAAGTCCATTTTTTTACCACGTAACGCGCTGTCTAGCAGCACTTTTGCGCTCGATGCGCCAATAACGCCACCTAATGCACGCTCGCAGAAGGATAAAAAGGATTCATTGGGCGTGTCGTCATGCTTCAATTGACAGTTATTAAGGTGCTGGTACTGGTCTAGCAACTGCTCACACCGACCAGATCCCATGAAGGTAGAAAGTAAAGTAATAAGGTCTGATACTGTTACGTTCGTTGCCTGGGTTTTTACTGTGTTACTGCTGGATATAGCGGGAGATACGAAGGCTTCGGCTTGAATGCGATCGATAAGACGCTGGGGCGCGAAGTGTGAAAATAAAATGTACACAAAGCTATTTGCCGCCAAGCTAATCATGGCGCCTTGGCTGATTAACTCGTTTTGCTCCATTTGCGATACTTGCTCGCTCACAATGGGAAGCACTAGCCACAGCACCCAAATAACTAAGCCTACCATTAGGCCTGCATATACCCCGTGTGCATGAGCCCGCTTCCAATACAGCCCGCCCACAATGGCAGGCATTAGCTGAATAACCAGCGAGAAGGCAATTAAGCCGATAGAGTGAAGAGAGCGGCTGCTGGTCATTTGCTGATGGTATAAAAACGCCATAAGTAGAATAAACGCTATAACAATACGGCGAATTAAACGAATCTTTCTCGATACGTCCTTTTTGTCATCTGTGTTGCCCGTAAACGCTAATATGCGAGGTAAAATAACATCGTTAGTTAACATAGTGCTAAGGGTTAGCGTAGCGACAATGATCATCGCCGTTGCCGCGGACAACCCGCCCACAAATACAATAACCTGAAGCAGTACCGACTCGGAAAATACGGCCAGTGATAACACGTAAGAGTCGGGCTCTATGCCTTGGTTGGCGAAGATCGCTTTGCCCGCGATAGCAATTATCGGGATCACGGCGGAAATAACAGTAAGGTATAAGGGAAAGAGCCAACGCGCAGTGCGCAAATGCCCAAGGCTTAAATTGTCGATAATGGCAACGTGGAACTGGCGGGGTAAACACACTATTGCAGCGGCAGCCATGATCGTTTGTGCAATAAAGCTGAACGAGCCAAACTGAGAGAGGGCGATTTCATTAGTAAAACTTTCAAAAAACGGCCCTGACTGGGTTCGTTTCCATGCACTATACCCAACCGCAGCCACTAGCACCAAAGCCAGTAATTTGATGGTCGATTCGAATGCTATGGCTAACATCAAGCCCCGGCGGTATTCAGTGACATCGGTTTGGCGTGTGCCAAAGTAAATAGCAAAAGCGGCAATGAAGCCGGTGGCGGCAATAATAATGCCGTTGCTGTTTGGTTGTTGCGTTAACAACTGGAAAGTCGCCCCAACGGCCTTCAACTGAAGTGCGATATAGGGAATGGTGGCCAATAAAGCAATAAGTGTTACTACTAACGCAACGGTTTGGCGCTTCCCATAACGTGAAGCAATAAAGTCTGAGATGGTGGTGATATGTTGCTTTTTACTCACCAAGGTCAGCTTATAAATAAACTTATACCCCAATACATAAACCAAAATGGGACCAAGCATAATGGGAAGGTAAATCCATGTGTCTCGACTTGCTTGGCCTACCATTCCAAAGAACGTCCAAGCCGTACAGTAAATAGCGAGCGCGAGTGAATAAATAGCCGGGTGAGAGGTGAGTGCGCGGGCAGTAGGTGAATTCTTTTCGCCCCAACTCGCTAATGAAAATAGTAAGAAGAGATACAGAACTGCAAGCGTTACCCAACCAAAAACCATAACATTCCTTTTAACGAAGATTTAACAATGCTGTTGCTATTATAACCATTTCGACCATGGTCTACCTACGACCATGGTCTCATTTTGAATTTCATGATGCAGGACTAGAGTAATAGCCGACCTCCTAGATGCTTGACTTTTGCTGCTTTGTTCTTTCATTTGATAAAGACCGAATCACAGCAATAACGTTAACAAAGCCGAGCGTTAGGGAATTGTAAAATCATAACAACTAGTTAACCTGACATGAGGGTGAAACAATGGCATTTAGAAACGAAGAGGACAAAAAAGCGTATTGGAAGGAGAATTTATCACTTCTTGCCAAGCTTTTAGTCGTTTGGTTCATCGTATCATTTGGTGCCGGCATACTGTTTGTCGATATCTTAAATGAAATTCAGTTCTTTGGCTTTAAATTAGGCTTCTGGTTTGCACAACAGGGCGCAATTTACGTATTTGTTGCATTGATCTTTGTCTATATGGCAAAGATGAACGCCATGGATAAACGCTACGGCGTAGATGAGGAGTAAAGCATGGACGTTCAAACTTTAACATTTATTATTGTTGGCGCTTCTTTTGCGCTTTACATTGCAATTGCAATTTGGGCTCGCGCTGGGTCTACTAACGACTTTTACGTTGCTGGTGGTGGCGTGCCACCTGTGATGAACGGTATGGCTACCGCGGCAGATTGGATGTCGGCAGCGTCTTTCATCTCTATGGCTGGGCTTATCTCATTTATGGGCTACGACGGCGCCGTCTACCTTATGGGCTGGACCGGCGGTTATGTATTGTTAGCACTCTGTTTAGCACCTTATTTACGTAAGTTCGGCAAATTTACGGTGCCTGATTTCATCGGTGATCGTTACTACTCTCAAACGGCACGTACGGTGGCTGTATTCTGCGCAATCTTTGTTTGTTTCACATACGTGGCAGGCCAAATGCGTGGGGTCGGTGTGGTATTTAGCCGTTTCTTAGAAGTAGACATCGTATCTGGTGTGGTTATCGGTATGGTTATCGTGTTCTTTTACACCGTATTGGGCGGCATGAAAGGCATTACCTATACTCAGGTAGCACAGTACTGCGTAATGATATTCGCTTACATTGTACCAGCGGTATTTATCTCTATGATGGTGACAGGCCACATCCTGCCGCAAACAGGGTTCGGTGCCACACTTGCTGACGGCTCCGGCGTCCATATGCTGCAAAAGCTCGATAATTTATCCGTCGAACTTGGGTTTAACGAATACACATCCGGTACCAAAAGTACCATAGACGTATTCTTTATTACCTTTGCACTTATGGTTGGTACAGCGGGTCTTCCACACGTTATCGTTCGTTTCTTCACTGTGCCTAAAGTTCATGATGCACGTAAATCAGCAGGTTATGCATTGGCGTTCATTGCTATCTTGTATACCACTGCTCCTTCGCTAGCGGCATTCGCTCGGGTCAATATGATTGAAACCATTAATGGCCCTGAAATGACAGGAACCAGCTACGCAGAAGCGCCGTCTTGGATTAAAAACTGGGAACAGACTGGGCTAATCGCCTTTGAAGATAAAAACGGCGATGGCAAGATGTTCTATTCGGGTGATGAGCGCAACGAAATGAAAGTTGACCGCGACATCATGGTATTGGCAAACCCTGAAATTGCAAACCTACCAGCATGGGTAATTGCGTTGGTTGCAGCGGGGGGAGTGGCAGCAGCCCTTTCTACATCGGCAGGCTTGCTGTTGGTAATTTCCACCTCTGTATCTCACGATTTGTTGAAGCGAAACTTCATGCCAAATATTACCGATAAAGCCGAGCTTATGTATGCGAGGTTAGCTGCGGGGGTGGCAATTGTTATCGCGGGCTACTTCGGTATTAATCCGCCCGGCTTTGTGGCTCAGGTAGTCGCCTTTGCCTTCGGCTTGGCTGCGTCGAGTTTCTTCCCCGCTATCATCATGGGTATATTCAGCAAACGCATGAATGATAAAGGGGCCATTGCAGGCATGATTTCAGGTATTGCCTTTACTGCGGCTTACATCATTTACTTCAAGTTTGTAAACCCAGCAGCAAATACGCCTGATAACTGGTGGTTCGGTATTTCGCCAGAGGGCATTGGCACGGTAGGTATGCTGGTGAACTTCATTGTGGCGTTCCTCGTGTTTAAAGCAACCGATGAAGCACCTGAAGAAATTCAAGAGCTGGTTGAAAGCATTCGTTACCCGAAAGGTGCGGGCGAAGCGTCAGCTCACTAAACGGATAATGCCTTCAGATAGGCTTTAGCAAATAAAACCAATCTACTGGCGAAAGTGAGTAGGTTGGTTTTTTCTTTTTTGTCTTAAAAATTGGACGACGGCTATGACGGCAATGGCTAAACAAGTGGAAGACTTCTTAAATACGTCTGCGCCTTTCGATGTGCTTGATAAAGAACAGAAATTGGAGTTAGTTAAGCACACCGAGCTTATTTACGTTACTGCCGAGAATGTTAGCGACCTTTACCAAGAAAATAACGCACTTTTTCTTATACAAGGTGGGCAGTTCTCTATTCAAGATTCAGATGCGCCTTTGCGTCATTTAAGTGAAGGCGACTACTTTGGCTATGCGGGGATCATGGAGCAGCGCACCTTCCCGTTAAGTATCAGTGTAGACAGCCCTGGGCTCGTTTATCGTTTCGATGCATCGGCTGTTTCGCCCTTATTTGAGCAGCCGGCGATACGACAATTCTTTAATGGGTTAAGAGACAACGCCCTGCAGAGTCATGCTATTTCTGATACTAATTCAATGTGGCTATATAAAGGGCTGTGTGATGTTATTGAAAAAGCGCCTGTATCGGTAAATGCAGATACGTCGATTTCAGCGGCGGCACAGCTAATGACAACGCAAAAAGTGTCGTCATTGTTGGTAACACAGAATGACAAGCTTACCGGCATTGTTACCGATCGCGACTTGAGATCCCGAGTGGTTGCGGCTTCGTTAGATACCCATTTGCCGGTAAGTGAAATTATGACGCAAAGCCCTGCGCAAATAACTGGAAATAGGACTTTGTTTGATGCGCTAGCACTAATGACAGAAAAAAATATCCATCACCTGCCCGTTATCGATCATCAGTCATTGGTGCCCTTAGGTATGGTAACGGCGAGTGATATTATTCGCCATCAAAGGGGCAACGTTCTCTTCATTATTGGCGAGCTTAGTAAAGCTGAAAACTTGTATGAATTGACTCGGCTGTCCTGGCAGCTACCTCACTACTTTGCTGCTCACGCAAAAAAAGCGGGGGATTATGATATCGCCGGAAAAATTTTGTCTCAGGCCACCGACATTATGACAAGAAAGTTGATTGGCTTTTTTCAACAAGCCAACGGCAAAGCCCCTATGATGTTTGCTTGGCTTGTGTATGGTTCTCAGGCAAGAGAAGATCAAACAATGGGCTCAGATCAAGACAACGGCTTGTTATTGGCAAAGGCCCCGACTAAAGCGCAGGCTGACTACTTTTCCAAGATGTCGGAATATGTTTGCAATGGCCTAGCAAAGTGCGGCATAAAGTTGTGCGATGGCAACATAATGGCCAGTAATCCCGCGCTTCGGCTGTCACTAGACGAGGCCATAGAGGAGGCACGGCACTGGGTAAAGGCACCGACAAAAGACGCCATCATGCACTTTAATATCTTTCTTGACGTGCGCTGCGCCGCAGGTGACGTCAGCCTGTTTAAGCAGCTACAAAAACAGCGCGCTCCTCTTATGCAACAAAACATGTTTTTGGCCGCTCTGGCAAGACACAGTAATGAGATTTCTGTTCCGTTATCGATGTTTCAGAAGTTTATTTATGAAAAAGCGAAAAACGACAAACAAAAAGAAAAGGATGTCATTGACCTTAAAACCCGAGCGGTAGCGTTAATTAATAATATAGCCCGTATTTATGCATTGGCGGACGGGATCACACTACCTAATACCCTTGCTCGTTTAGACGCATTATCATCTCGCTCTCAACTGTCAAAACGAGATGCCACTAATTTGCGCGACATTTGGCTTTTCTTAAACAGATTGCGCTGGCGTCATCAGTTGGAAAATAAAGTGACCGACAATAGAGTGTCGATATCGAGTCTATCGTCCATAGAAAAACATCAGCTTAAAGCTGCATTTAAAGCCATAGATAGAACCAATCAGGCAATGGTAATGAAGTTTTCTGGCGGCGTAGGTTAAATGCGATGATAAAGCAGTTTATACAAGCGTGCGCCTCAGTGTTTTTCGATAAAAACAGGTTTAAAGCAAAGCTTCGAGAACGCTATGTAGGTAAGACTTCATTTGCCGCTATCGATTTAGAACTTACCTCCCTGCAGCCGTCTAAAACACAAATAACCTCATTGGGTTATGTGGAAGGTAAGGGGATGCGAATTTCTCTTGCATCAAGCGGATATCATGTAATTAATACACGTGCCGACTTAGGGCAAAGCCCGGTCATTCATGGTTTAACGCAAGACATATTAGAGAGAGGAGAGGAGCTTGACGAAGCACTGCGTCACTTACTGCCACTACTAAAGCGTAATATTCTGATATTTCATAACGCTAAACTTGACCTAATGGCACTTGACCGAGCGTTCAAGCAGAATAATTTACAAACAGTAGAGGTGATTTACATTGATACCCTACAACTGGCGCTATATCAGTTAAACAAACAACATCAAGTTCTTCCTAATAATAGCGCTACGCTTACGGTGTGTCGGCAGCGCTTAGACTTACCCGCCTTTCCCGCCCACAATGCATTAGACGATGCGTTAGCCACGTTACAGTTATTTTTTGCGCAACTAAACGAATTAGGGGTTACCGGCGAAGACTCATTAAAGGCATTGCTGCATACCAAGGCTGTGGGTCAATATCAATTAGGCTGAGCTACTCGCTTTGACTTTTGATTGGAACATGGGCGTGGTGATTTTCAGAAACGCTTTTTATCACTACCGAAGGCGCTTTCAATTGGTTTCTTCCAGATGTTTTTGCCGCATATAAATTCTTATCGGCTTCCAGCATGACATGGTCGATTGTTTTGCTAGCATCATCATGTTTAATGGCGAGCCCTGCGCTTAGTGTAATGCGCCCGTATCCAGATGCAGAGTGTGGAATATTTAAATCGTAAACAGTTTTCAGCAGACGCTCGGTCACTGCTGTTGCCCCTTCCACATCAGTGTTAGGCAATATGACTAGAAACTCTTCGCCGCCAATTCTTACCAGCTTATCCATGGGGCGTAGCAGCGCATCATTAATGGTCTTGCTGACCTTCCATAAACAACTATCGCCGTCTAAATGGCCATACATATCATTAAAGAGTTTGAAATGATCGATGTCGAATATGACTAAGGCAAGGGGAGTAGAGGTTCGAAGCTCATCTTTTACTAGCCGAGGAAGGTAGTCATCAAGGTAGTGCCGATTGTACGCACCAGTTAGTTTGTCTACATAAATGAGCTTTTCGAGCAGGTCGTTCCTCAGCTTATGATTAATATGTGATTTCACTCGGTTCCGTAGAGTACATGCATTTACAGGTTTCACCACAAAATCAACGCATCCAGAGTCCCAGCACCGAGTCTCTTCTTCATCGGTACTCGATGAAGTAACAAAAATGATAGGGATGTGAGCGCATAAAGGCTTACTCCTTAGAAGCGCGGTGGTTTGATGCCCATCGAGTTCAGGCATTGACACGTCCATTAAGATTAAATCAGGCGTGTGAAACTTACAGTACTCAATAGCCTCCTGTCCTGAACTCACAGAAGTACAGGGAACCGTGTCCTCAAGTAATGTTTCCAGTACAAGTCTGCTGCTGGCTTGGTCGTCAACGATAAGCACTTTACAATCTTTTAAAGTACGCTCGCCAACTTGCTCAATATACACGCTCGCTCCTCAGTGCGGGTGATGACTTCCATAACACACATTACTCCTCAACGAAGCAATTGTAGATTAATCATAAGTTGAATATTGAACCATTTGGTTCACATTATTTACATAGTTGCAGCGTTCCTACATAAATAATTGGAAAATCGCAAGTCCAAACACGCCAACTGTACAAAGCACGCCAATCATGTAGAAATAGCTTCTGGGGCTAGGGTTTTTTTCCGTAGCTATTGCGTAGTATAGCCCCATATGCATTATTCGGCATAATGCATATATCCATATTAGTAACGCTAATAGCGTTGTTGGTGCGCCTAAAAACATGCATAGAATGGCAGGAAGCGTAAATTGGTGTACGTTCTCTAACGAATTATGAAAGGTTCGGTGGCTTCTAAATACAAAACTATCATGACTTAACTCATCACTAACTTTACCCGGGATATACTGGGATTGTCTTCTGTGTGCAATGGCGGCCACGATGTTTTGAACAAACACAGTAAAAATAATCAGTAACAGGCCGGCAATGCTATAGGTATAGACAGCGAACATACGAACTCCTTTTCAGCAGATTTGATATTTTTGATATGCGAGCACATTAATGCTCAAAAAAGTTAGCGTTAATACCTACGCCACGCGCATTAGAAGAGATCGCAATAAAAGATGAAGCGAAGCACCAAATTTTCAGCGCTTCGACTTGTTTACGCGGTTTTAAAAGCCAACAAATACGTTCTTTTGCGGTGAGGGGCTAATATTTGGGGTTGTAAATAAAATGTAAAATTTGTTGCAAGTGCTATAATTTAGGCTATCGAGTAAATAAAAAGGTGCCTATTATGAATGCTCGAATTCTTGTAACAATACTGTTTTGTTTTGTAGTTGGTGGGTGCACGTCTACTAATAACAATCAGGCAGATGCTACACCAATATTATTAAACGATAGCCTCTTTCCCTCTTTTAGTTTGTTTCCCGTCGAGCCGCCCGAAGAGATTTTTTACTTAGATGAAGACGCACAGCAATTTGCAGAAAAAGCCGTGCATGAAAAAAGCATTTTACAAAAAAATGTGAAAGGGTTAGTAAAGGCCATTTTCGATCATTCTGACCGCGGGATGCTTTATCGAAACAGTGCCAATACTACAGCAAATACCACGTTTAATAACCGCGCTGCCAATTGCCTTTCATTGTCTATTATGACTCTGGCGTTAGCTGAACACGTTGGGCTTACCGCCACTTTTTATGAAGTAGATATCCCAGAGTATTGGACTCGCCGTGAAGGATTTAGCTTGCTTAACGGGCATATTAATTTGCGTATTTCACTACCTAATGAAAGCCCTGTAGCCTCGGTTGGCGGAACGTGGGCAGATGTAGATTTTGACCCTCAAATGTTACGCAATTACTTCCCAAGAAAGGCAGTATCGAGAGACAAGGTTATAGCTATGTTTTACAACAATAAGGGCGCTGACGCTTTAGTGGCGAACAGTTATACCCGAGCCTACAGCTATTTTAGAGCCGCAGCCAAAATCTCCCCTGCGTTACAGCAGACCTGGGTAAATTTAGGCGTTTTGTACCGAATGGTTGATGAGTACGAGCAAGCTGAGTTGGCCTACAAGCATGCGTTAGCACTGGACGATGAAAACTTAACGGCTTGGGAAAACTTATCGATTCTTTATACCTATCAAAATAAAGATGATGCGGCCCTAAAGATAACTCAAATGGTAGAGGCTAAACGTAAAAATAACCCGTTTTATCACTATATCTTAGGTGAGCAGGCCTTTGAGGCTGGAAAAGCCGATGTGGCAATAACCCATTACGAGCGAGGGCTTAGGCTTGATAACGCACGTCATGAACTATTGTTTGGAATGGCAAAAGCATTTCATGAGCTAGGTGATGTGAGTAAAGCAACGCGTTATCTTAAGCACGCAGTTAAGCATTCACCGAACGAGCAAGAAAAGCAGCGTTATTCGTCTAAATTAGCGTCGTTGGCTAGTCGCTAATGCGAGGGCAAAAAAAAGCCGCAGACTAGCTGCGGCAAAGAATAACACTACAAAAGGAACTTAATTTATATAACGCCCAGCTCACGAAGGCGCTCTTGCAGGTATGACCCCGCAGTATGACGTTCTGAAAGAACAACATCTGGTCTAGGGTGTAAGAATAGTGGCAATGAAATACGAGATTTCGTCATGTCAGCGCCATCTGGGTTTACAACCCTATGCGTAGTTGATGGGAAATATCCGCCTGATGCTTCTTGAAGCATATCGCCGATATTCACAATCAAATTCCCGAAGTCACAAGGAACCTCTAACCAACTACCGTCTTTAGCTTGTACTTGCAGTCCAGGCTCATTGGCTGCAGGTAAGATAGTAATTAAATTAATATCTTCGTGTGCAGCAGCGCGGATTGCGTCAACTTCTTCATCACCTTTAAGTGGTGGGTAGTGCAGTATACGTAGCAAGGTTTGATCTGAGTCTTTGATCATGTCACCTAGCGGTTGACTGTACTTACCGCTCACCTCTGAAGGAGAGTGTTTTTCTATCCAGCCTAGTAACTCTTTCGCTAAGCCATTTGCTTCCTCATAGTATTGAGAAATCTGAGGGCGTAGTGTGTCTGGGCACTGACCCCACGGATAAAAATGGTAATACTCTTTAATATCTTTTTTCGTAAAGCCTTTGGCTACCTCAGAAACACTCTGAGGGAAAAATCCGTCTTGTTTACCTTTGTTGTACAGGTAATCATTCTTCTGTTCACTGTCGAAGAAGGCCTGCCAATTATCGTAAATACCTTGAACCAATGACTGCTGGATAGGGTGGTTTTTTAAAACACCGAACCCGGTTTCGCGAAGTGACTTCACGAATTCTTCTTGAGCGTTGTCCGCTTGGTAATCTACAGCAACTAATTGCATAACTTTATCCCGTATATATTGACTGCGGCATTATAAAGGTAGACGGGCTACAGAAAAAAGTCGCAGAAATTGATACAAATCAACCCCGCGATGAATTTGCGCGTAATGTACATAAACCTGACCAGTTAGTCTAGTATTTTCTTGACCAACTGGTCTAATTTAATGAAATTTAACCAAGAGAGAGGTAAAAGCCCGCTAGCGCGGCGCTCATTAAGTTTGATAACGTTGCAGCAATAACAGCTTTTAACCCCAGTCTCGCAATTTCTTTTCTGCGTGTTGGTGCCATAGCACCAATTCCACCCATCAAAATGGCGATAGAAGAGAAGTTTGCAAAACCACAAAGTGCAAAGGTGATAATGGCCTGAGATGCTTCAGACAGCTGTTCTTGGCTTTCTAAGAAGTTGAGATAGGCAACGAACTCGTTAACCACCATCTTCTGTCCAATAAAGCTGCCTGCAAGTTGCGCTTCTTCCCATGGAACGCCGATTGCCCATGCAAGAGGTTGAAGCACATAACCCAGGATCCCTTCAAACGTTACGTTTTCATAGCCAAATAACCCTGCTGTCCAGCCTATAAGACCGTTGAACATGGCAATAAGTGCTATGAAAGCAAGTAGCATTGCACCTACGTTTAACGCAAGCTGCATGCCTGATGCAGCGCCGCTGGCGGCTGCATCAAATACATTGGCGTAGCCGGTATCTTCCGCGTCTACGTCATGTAAATCTTCGTTGGGTTTGGTTGTTTCAGGCAAAATGATCTTTGCCATTAATAAGCCACCCGGTGCCGCCATAAAGCTGGCTGCAAGTAAATATTTAAGCTCTACACCCATGCCGGCGTAACCTGCCATTACAGAGCCTGCAATGGAAGCAAGGCCCCCCACCATAATGGCGAAAAGCTCAGAACGGGTCATGTGTGGGATGAATGGGCGAACGACTAACGGCGCCTCAGTTTGGCCGACAAAAATATTGGCCGCTGACGACATAGACTCAGGACGACTTGTGCCTAGCGCTTTTTGTAGAAAGCCACCAATCACCTTAATAACAATGCCCATTACCTTAAGGTGGTATAAGACCGCAATTAGGGCTGAGAAAAACACGATAACAGGAAGCACGTTAAAGGCGAAAATAAACGCTATCGATTTGTCGCCAATAGGGCCAAATAGAAAATTAATCCCTTCTTGGCTGTAGGCAATAATATTGGCGACAAATTTTGTCGCGCTTAACAAGACTTCTTTACCAGGTTCCGAGTACAGGACAAAGGCGCCAACCGATGCTTGAATAGCAAATGCGCCGCCTACAGTGCGCAGATTAATACTGCGTTTTGCGGAGGATAACGCGAAAGCAATACCCAGAAGGACGGCTATGCCCAGTAAACTTACCATAGTAATGTTCCCTTAAAGAAGCGCTTGCTGAATGTGTGATTTAATCACATCTAATGCAATTTGGTTTTTGCCACCTTGCGTCACTACTACGTCGGCAGTGAAGCGGCTAGGTTCGATAAATTGATGATACATTGGCTTAACAGTCTCTTCGTACTGTTTTGCCACAGATTCAATACTGCGACCACGTTCTTTAAGGTCACGCATCATTCTGCGCATTAAACAAATATCTAGTGGGGTATCGATGAAAATTTTAACGTCGTACAAGGGTAGTAAGTCGGTACGGGCTAGCAACATGATACCTTCAAGTATTATTACCGGTGCGGGGTTTAAACGCTCCGTTTCAGGTAAACGTGTGTGCGTTTTATAGCAATAATGTGGGTAGTCGATAGGTTGACCGTCACGCAATGCTTGTAAGTGCGCTTTTAAAAGCTCATGTTCAAAGGCGTTGGGGTGATCATAATTGTTCTTCTCACGCTGCTCCATGGGAAGATGATCTTGCGCACGATAGTAGTGATCTTCGCGCAGCACTTGAACGGGACGTCCTTGGGCACTGAAGCCGTTGAACAAATTTTTTGTAAAAAGAGACTTCCCAGAGCCCGAAGCCCCAGAAATGGCAATAATAAGTGGCGATTGCATAGTACTATAAAGCTGGTTTTGTTGGTGCAAAGATACGCGTTTAGGCCTCGCGAATCAATGCCATATTCGCAAGTTATCAGATTTTGGATCGGTCTTTGCTAGAACTTTATCGTATTTTCAAGGTATTGCAGGCTGTTTACTTAATTAGCAAAAAATAACAAAAAGTTCTCCAAGTGGTCAGTTTTTAGTTAATTTCCAACAATTTCAATATCCTCTTCTCTTATAGATGGTAACGCGTAAGAGTGTTGTTTCGAACGCGACCCTTCGCCCTGTGCCCTAGGTGGGTAATACGTTTCTTTTTCTTTAGAATAGCCAACGAACACCTCATCAAGCGCCGCGCGTACTTCACTGAGCGTTTTATCAAGGTTCGCGTTGAAATCTGGGCGTTTACGCTTGGTATGGCCCAGTTCTATCAGTCGACCGAAGCTTTTATTCGCTAAGGCGAGCAATTCAGTTGGCACGTCTTTATGGGGGGGAAGCGGCTCGCCAGGGTGCTCGATGCAATATTTAACCAGTGCGGTGTAAAAACATAACGGTTTATTTTGTAGTGTAACAGCTTTGTCATCGATACCATTGGAAATTGTCTTTTCTTTGAGGTTGATGACTAATTTAGGCGTAGGTGGAATTATCTCTTCTACTATTGCGCGACGCTTTTTAGTTCGGTTTGATACCGCGAAGAAAGGGGTAAGAAGCATTGATAATGCTAGTGCAGCCCAACTGAACGATAGTGCACTTAAAAGGCTTTTGCCTCGCATTTCTACCGTGATTTCTTGCTCGGCGTTTTTAAAGCTTGTGGTGACAAGTTTTGGATACTGGCTAAAGTCTTCTTTCGTTGTAACCACCCCTTGTATCTCTCTTACGAGGACAGGGTATCCTTCATCTTTGAGTGTAGCGTTTAATCTGCCAAGATAGCGAAAGATTGCAAATTGATTAACCGGCGTATTTAACGTGTTATTTCCTACATCTAAAAACGCACTGTCTAGACTAATTCTGCGCTCTACTTTGTCTAGCGCTCGATGAATGGAAGCTTGATAAGACAATAGCTGAGCTGTCAGCGCAATGCATTGGAGAAGTGCTATTAGAACAACCAAATTTAATGCGATAAATGGCTTGGACTTAAAGTGAAGCTGTTTATTACCCATTAATTACACCCCTCTTCCAATGTAATAGTTTTGTAATAGGGGCGAGGATGGGCCATGGCTATTTCGTGTACAACGCTTTGCATCGCGCAGAATAAGTCGGTGTTCTGAGTTTGCATTTTTAAGAACCACTGCATACCGCTTACGCTCTCTTGAAGGGGAGTGGCATAGTTTCTAGAAAAGCTATCTTTGTCTTCTTGTGCCCAATACGAAGAAATAATATCAATCTCACCCGCAAGCAGGGCCCGTCTTAACTCTTGGTGCGAACTGTAGTAGACGATATTTACATTGTTATCGCTTAACCCCAAGTTCTGCATAACTGTTTTAGGAACAATGTGTCCTGAACGACTGCTAGGGTAGTCAAGTAACCCAATTCGCTTTCCCAATAGGTATTCTTTGGATAACTGAGGGCGTTCTCTTAACGCTATAAAGAACGCAGAGTAATCTGGGTGGGAAGCAATTTTAGTTAAACCATATATTTGGTCTGCGCCGAAGGCGTTTACCACATTACTTTTAACGAGCGCTAAATCGACGACGCCATGGTTAATGTATCGGAACGTATCATAATCACTTTGGCCGATGGTTACTTTCACTTCACCGTATTGCCGTTTTATCGTTTCATCATTACACAACCGTTGCCTTGCCATTTCGGCAATGCGTCCATCGGTAACATAGACTGAAAAAACGTCATTATTTCCTACAAGTTCGGTTTTGCAGGTTAAATATTGACCAGTTTGAGGGGCGATGTCACTATAAGAAACGGAATTTTGAAAATAGTTTATCGAACCGCACAAGATGGCGGCTAACATAAAAATTATCCATTTTCCGGAAGCAACAATTCTGAAATTCGTCAAAAAAACGACCAAATGAATTAACGATTTATATAGTGATTTCATCAGTTAAGGTTATTTATTGCAATAGGTAAATTTATTTTAAGGTGTTAACTATATGAAAAATGGTTAATTTTTATAGGTAAACCTGATTTTTATTAAACGCTGTTTATTAGTCGCATATGTGGCAAGAATAGGTTCAGCTATTCGTCGCAAATTGACAATAATAATAACAAGTAAATTAACTTGACCATGTGGTCAAGTAATTTTTTGCAAACTCACTAGCCTCGGGCGATTGCTGTTAAATAAAAATGTAAAATTGTAATAAATTTGACACGAACCTTTACGACAATTTGTCGGGTTCAGTGATAGTCATTGGTTTTATGTAGAACTTTTTGCACTACACTAGGCCGAGTAAAAAAGAATTTTAAACAAAAAGGGAAACACACACATGAACTTCAAAGCAAAGCTAAGTCGCGTAGCGATCGCTGTTGCTGTTGCTGCAGGTTTGGCTGGTACAGCCACGGCACAGACAACAACGTCGTCTATTCGAGGTAATGTTGTCACTGAAGCTGGCTCAGACCTTTCTGGCGCGACAGTCACAATTAAACACGAACCTACAGGTACTTCCTCGGTCGCGACCACAAATGAAAACGGCACTTTTTCTTCGCGCGGTCTTCGCGTGGGGGGCCCTTATACTATCACTATTTCAGGTGATGGTTTCGTTCCTGCGAAAGTAGAAAACGTTTATCTTTCTCTAGACCAAGCGTTGGATCTTCCAATTCAACTTGAGTCGTCTCGTAGCACTGAAGTTATTACTGTAACTGGTAGTACTGCAGGCACTGGGTATACTAATGAAGCACTTAGCACAAGTCTAGGTCTTCAAGCGCTTCAGCAAGTAGTATCGATTGACCGTGATATTACAGACGCAGCTCAACTTGACCCTTTTGCATCAGTAAACGTTCAAAGCGGTGGTTCAAAAGAGCTTAGCATTGCGGGTGCGAATAATAAGTTTAACTCTTTGACAGTGGATGGTGTAGCATTAAACGACCGTTTCGGTCTTAACGCTAACGGTTACCCAACTCAGCGCTCTCCAATTTCTTATGATGCAATTGAATCTTTGTCAATCCAGACCGCGCCGTTTGACGTTGAGTATAACGGGTTTACCGGTGGTACAATCAACGCTGTAACCAAATCAGGCACGAACGAATTCCACGGCTCAGTTGGTTACTATTACACTGACGATTCATTCGCTGGCGATAACAATGGTGATGAAGAATTCAATCTTGATTTCGAAGAAGAAACGTTTGTTGCCACTTTAGGTGGTCCGTTAATAAAAGATAAGCTCTTTTTCTTTGTAGCTTACGATAAATTTGAATCTGTAGCACCGCTTAATCGTGGGCCTGCTGGGTCAGGCGCCGTTAATGAAGTTCCAAATATCACGCTAGATGATGTTGCCCAAGTTTCTCAAATCGTTTCTGACGTTTGGGGCTTTGACATAGGCAACTTCCAGAAAGACGATGTACAAGACGAGAAAGTTCTTGCAAATATCGATTGGAATATCAACGATGATCACCGCGCTAAGTTTACTTATATGCTTACCGACGGTAACTCAATCAATGAGCAAAATGGTAACAACTTCCTAGCGCAAGACGAAGTACTTGGCGCATCTTCTGCGTGGTATGACCGCTCAGAAAAGGTTGAAAGTTTCATTGCGCACGTCTTCTCTGACTGGACTTCAGACTTCTCTACACAGTTCAAGGTAGCGAAAACAACGCAAGCTACGGGCCAAGAGTCGCTAAATGGTTCTGAGTTCCCTAACTTTGCCGTTTTCCTACGTGAAGTAGATGGCGATGAAAATTACTTGACGATTGGTCCAGACCGCTTCCGTCACGGTAACTCTCTCGATCAGGATTTCTTCCAAATTAAACTAGTTGGTATCTACACAACTGGCGACCACATCATGAAGTTTGGTTATGAGCGCGAAGAAGTAGATGTGAATAACTTATTTGCCCAAAACTCTGAAGGTTCATATCTATTTAATAGTCTAGAAGACCTTGCAAATGCTGAAGCTTCTGCGCTTCTTTACAATAATGCTGTTACAAATAACGAGAACGACCTTCGTGCAATCTGGGGTTATAACTACAACTCACTTTATTTCCAAGATTCTTGGGAAGCGACAGCTGAGTTAACTATTGACGCTGGTATCCGTTATGACTGGTATGAAGCTGAAGGCTCTATCCGCGAGAACCAAAACTTTGTAGACCGCTACGGCTATTCAAACACCAATGATGTTGATGGGCTGGATGTAATTCTTCCTCGTGTGTCATTCCAGTGGTATGCGTCTGATTATACAACTGTACGTGGTGGTATTGGTCGCTTCTCTGGTGGGGCGCCAAGCGTTTGGGTATCAAACAGCTACTCAAATGACGGCGTAATTTCTGACAATTATCAAGACTTTGGTTCTGGTCAGACATACCAAGTTCCTACTACACCAGATGCTGCTACAGGCCAGTACATTCCACAGAACATTCTTGACCAGCTTGCTAACATTGACCCAGATGGCGATGTGAACGCGCTGGCAGATGACTTTGATATACCTACAACTTGGAAAGTAAGCTTAGGTGTTGCGCACGAGCCAGAGATGGAAGAACTAGAAGGTTGGTTGTTCTCTGCTGATGTGCTTTACAACAAGCTTGAAAATGCTACTTACTGGTATGATCAACGCTGCGAAAACCCAGTTAGTACAGCGCCTGATGGTCGTGGTGTTTATGACTGTAGCGAAGGTCCAGAAGCTATCGTAACAAGCTCAATTGATGAAGGTGATTCAATATTATACGCCTTGTCTGCTTCAAAAGCTTGGGATACCTCTTATGGCTCATTCGACTTCTTTACAAGTTATACTTATGCTGACGTAGAAGATATCGGCTATGGTACATCTTCAACTGCGACATCTAACTACTCCGACTTTGCTGCTTATGATCGTCAACAACCACAAGCTGGCACGTCTAACTTTCAGACCGAGCACCTTTGGAAAATGCGCTTCAATTGGAAGAAAGAGTTAATTGACGGCTATGAAACGACTGTTTCAATCTTTGCCGAGCGTCGCTCTGGCCAGCCTTATAGCTACACATTCGATGAAAACAACGCATGTGTGCTAGATGTTGGTGGTGGTCGTTGTGCGCGTGAAAGCCGTAACGATGATGCAGGACACCTGCTTTACGTTCCAGATGGCATCAATGATCCATTGTTTGCAGCAACTTCATTTGGTGGTGACCTAGCAGCTCAGCAAGAGTTCATCGACTATATTAATAGTTCAGAGCTAGCTCAATACAAGGGGGGAATTGCTGAACGTAATGGCGACAACTCTCGCTGGTCAACAATCATTGATGTGCGTATTCAACAAGAACTACCAGCGCTTTACCCTGAGCATAAGTTGACGGTTTTCTTTGATATTGAGAACTTTGGTAACTTATTGAATGATGACTGGGGCCGTATTGAACGTACTCGATACGAATACGAGCGTGCTGTCGTTTCTGCAAATATAGTAGATGGTCAATATGAGTATTTTGACCTGAACAGTGATTCACGTATCAAAAACCTAGAAGTGCTTGACCAATCAGTATGGCAAGTGCAGTTCGGTATTAAATACGACTTCTAATCACTTAGTATAAAAAAGTTTGTAGTGTTAGGTGCCACTCTCCTTAATTGGAAGTGGCACTTTTTTATATCTGCTATTTATCTCACACAATTGTCACTAACCGACGTTTTGCTTTTTTGTTGATCTAACTGCCCTCACCACACGAAGTAATCATGACAAATTTTTTTGAATGCTCGCAAGGAGGGCTTATGTCAAAACGTATGCTAATGGTAATGACGTCTCACGAAATTATGGGTGACACCGGCGAGAAAACCGGCATGTGGCTAGAAGAGTTCGCTGCGCCATACTACGCATTTAAAGATGAGGGATATACAATCACCTTAGCGTCACCGATGGGCGGGCAGGTACCGATTGACCCCAATAGTCTTGCAGACGACGCAATGACGGACGATTCGATTCGATACACGAAAGATGAGATGGCTCGAAGCGCCATAGCGTCTACTATTCCTCTAGAAGATGTACGTGCAGATGAGTTTGACGCTGTCTTCTACCCGGGCGGTCATGGTCCGCTATGGGACTTATCAGATAATGCTCATTCCATTAAATTGATTGAAGACACTATCGCAGCCAATAAACCCGTTGGGGCTGTGTGCCACGCGCCCATCGTGCTAAAAGATGTTAAGACGCCAGATGGCAAATATTTGGTTGATGGCAAGCAGGTTACTGGCTTCTCAAATAGCGAAGAAGCTGCGATGGAGCTTACTGACGTAGTCCCTTATCTGGTTGAAGACGAGCTAGTCAAAAAGGGCGGTAAGTATGAAAGCGCGGATGATTTTGCTGTTAAAGTCTGTACAGATGGATTGTTGGTGACGGGGCAAAATCCGCCATCGTCACGTCCTGCAGCCGATGCATTGATCAAACTTCTATCTTAAGAACGTTTTAATTTATAATGTAGTTGGAAACCGCATCATGTATGCGGTTTCTTGTTTTCGTTTGCCTAGCTTTTAGCGCCCTGGCTAGACATTCTCAAATAAATCTTCTACGCGCTGTCTTAATTCTTCAATTTTAGTGACATCAGCGGGAGCGATGAAAATGGTATCATCACCAGCGATTGTACCTAACACGCCATCTTTTTTGCTTAGCGAGTCAAGTAAGCGGGCGATAAGTTGAGCTGCACCTGGGCTAGTTCTTATGATGACCATCACGTTGTTGTGCACAATGTCTAATACAAGCTGTTTGAGGGGACTTTTAGCCGTAGGCATACCTAACTCAGGGGGAAGGCAGTAAACCATATCACCGCGCGCGTTGCGCGTTCTTACAGCTCCAAATTTACTTAACATTCTTGAAATTTTAGACTGACTGATATTGTCAAAGCCTTGTGCTTTTAATGCGTCAACAATTTCGCCTTGTGAACCATAACTTTCCGCTTTAAGAATCTCTTTAAAAGCCTTGATGAGTTGCTCTTGTTTTGCGTTTGCCATTAGCGCTCTTTTCTTTTTTAAATGTTATCGTAAGGAAATGTATTTAGTATGCGCATATTGTGCCGTACAGGTAGACTTTGCGCAATTTCTTTGCATAATCATTCATGATAATGAATATCGAATGAAAATCGCCATAAATAACGTTAATAAGACGATCCGGTGATTGAGTTTTCCCCCGCGTTGCATTAGTGTGACGTTCCGTTTAAATACGTGAAGTAATCCCATAGGAGAAATGGTATGAAAGTAGCCGTGTTAGGTGCTGCCGGTGGTATTGGTCAGGCGCTGTCTTTGTTGTTGAAAACACAATTGCCAGCAGGTTCAGATTTAGCGCTTTACGACGTAGCGCCAGTTGTTCCTGGTGTTGCCGTTGATTTGAGCCACATCCCCACTGCGGTAAAAGTAACCGGTCACGGTAAAGATGACCTAGCTGATGCACTAACTGGAGCAGACGTTGTTCTAATTCCAGCGGGTATGCCTCGTAAGCCAGGTATGGATCGTTCTGATCTGTTCAACATCAACGCCGGCATTGTTAAAAACCTAATCGAAGGTGTAGCTGATAACTGCCCGAACGCGTGTGTTGGTATCATCACTAACCCAGTTAACACTACTGTTGCGATTGCAGCTGAAACGCTAAAAGCAAAAGGCGTTTACGACAAGAATAAGCTTTTCGGTGTAACGACACTTGACGTTATCCGTGCTGAAACTTTCGTTGCTGAACTTAAAGGCGTAGACGTATCTTCAGTGCACGTACCGGTAATCGGTGGTCACTCTGGTACCACAATCCTTCCTCTTCTTTCACAAGTTGAAGGCGTTGAGTTCACAGACGAAGAAGTTGCTAGCCTAACCACTCGTATCCAGAATGCTGGTACTGAAGTTGTTGAAGCGAAAGCGGGCGGTGGCTCTGCAACCCTTTCAATGGGTCAAGCAGCAGCACGCTTCTGTCTATCTCTAGTTGCAGCAATGCAAGGTGAGAACGTGGTTGAGTACACTTATGTACAAACTGACGACAGCGACGACGCAGCATTCTTTGCACACCCAGTTCGCCTAGGCGCAAACGGTGTTGAAGAAATCTTGCCATACGGCGAGCTAAGCGCGTTTGAAGAAAAAGCGAAAAACGACATGCTTGAAGGCCTACGTGGTGACATCAAGCTAGGCGTAGACTTCGTAAACGGCTAATAGTGCTTAAAGCAGATGCATTAGCATCCGCTAGAAAAGGCTGGATACGTAAGGCCTACACAGACACGCCGAGATTCCATCCATGGAGGCTTGGCTGCAGCATCCCTGCTGCAGACAGTCTGTTACGACCTTACGTATCCAGCCTTTTTTTGTTACATGCATGTAGGTTCCGCTAAGGTAACCTTTGAATTTCCTTTGTTTCCGTATTAGCGATTTTTATTTGGAAAGTGGAGTATCTTCGTTTAAATCTAGGCGCTGAATAATCCCATGCTGAAGGATTACTATGTATCCCAGCGTTAAAACGGTGAACGTGTAAAAAAACGTATCATTCTCTTTGAAATAAGAGACTAGGAAGGTCGAAAAGATTAAGAATAGATAAGTGAGATCAGCCAGTTTCTTATGTCTCATGGTATTTTTAACTTATTTTAGTTGATATTTAAAGGCTCACCTAAAGGTGAGCACATTTTACTCGTCGAAATAGCCAATGAACATCATTGCTCCACCCACTGCTAGTCCGAATATACCTGTAGCCGGGCCGCCAGCAATCCCGAGCCCTATGACTGCCATGCCTCCAGACGTCCAGTCACTCATCGCACCAGAGACTTGTGTTACTTCTTCTACGTTTAACTCTTGCATAACTCATCCTTAATTTATTAACAAAGGCCCCACTGATTGGGACTTTTAGAGTGTATGGAAGTTTAAGAGGCTTTTTAACTGTACGTAGGGATTGTTTGCAATCTCTTTTTATAAACCATGATTACTTTGGCCATATACTTTAGAAATCGTAAATGAAACTGCGTTAGTATTAGTTAAGTGAAAGATATTTCGTGATATCGAAAAGCCTGATTTCACCGGCATCTAAAGTTACACCTTTATGTACAGCGTAAGCGTAACCTTTTAATACGCTATTGCCTTCAGACATAAGGAAAAGATGGGTGGCAAAAGTCGCGTGGGAAGTGGTTATTTCAACAATAGGGTGTTGAAGCGAGATATTTTCCGGTGAGATCTGTGTGCTAACAGCCAATTCACTCGTCTCCCCTTTTCTGAAAACCGTGAGCGACCCTTGTCTATCTTCATACAACTGAAGAAGAGCCAATTCTGGTTTATCTAAATAATGTAAAATGCCCACCCATAAACCGTACGGCGTCTCGTCGTTTGCGCGTTCCGCATTGTTTAGCAAAGTACCGTATTTCTCTAAAAACTTGCGAGGCGTTGAGCTAGATTCTTGTTTTATGAGTCGGTAACTAGTGGAAAGTAAGCTTTTATTGTCATTGTAGTTTGATTCAAGCGCGGTAAAGCTGGTGTCTAGGTAAGGGGACAGAGTAAGCGAACGGGTTACGTCTTCTTCGATAACGGTACTGATCGTACATCGGTTCTCTTTACAGGATATATCCTCATCACTAAAGGCTGAGCGTTTGGCGTACCTCAGGCCTGAAGGTATGTGGATTTCATAAAGAAAATGTTCGCCGCTATCGTTTATTTGGAGAAGTTTATACTGCATTTCATCTTCACTAATTCCTTCCCACAATCCGGGTGACAGTGATAGCGGTTTCGCTTGTAAACTTAATGTCGAAATCCCCAACAATAAACCTGCTAAGGCCGGTAGCAAATGCATGTTTAGTCCTTTATGAAATTGTTATGTCGATAAATAAGATAACGTTTTTTTTTCATGATTAAAGCTATTTAAGTTATAAACGGGAAGAATTTTGCTGAGCGAATGCCTAGTATATCAATTATTGCCCCGCTTTCGGTGGCAGAATATTGAAGCTCGACTATGCTTGTAAAACGCTTACGTGCATCGGTGATTGGTGTATCAGCGTAACCCTATAACTTAACAATACGTTAGCCTTGAATAGAGCAAACGAATTAGGCAAAGAGGATGTAATATGAGCAATGCAAAGTTAGGTGATGTAAATGACACGGTAAAAAAATGCCCTGTCATGCATGGTGGCTTAACTGCCACAGGCACCACAGTAATGGATTGGTGGCCTGAAGCCTTAAACTTAGACATTCTGCATCAACACGATACGAAGACAAACCCAATGGGAGAGGGCTTTGATTACCGTGAAGAGGTTAAAAAACTAGACTTTCAAGCGCTTAAAAAAGATCTGACTGATTTGATGACCGACTCCCAGTCTTGGTGGCCAGCGGATTGGGGCCACTACGGCGGTCTTATGATTCGTATGTCATGGCACGCGGCAGGCTCGTACCGCATTGCAGATGGCAGAGGTGGTGCATCAACAGGTAACCAGCGTTTTGCGCCTCTAAACTCGTGGCCAGACAACGTTAACTTAGATAAAGCCCGTCGCTTACTTTGGCCTATTAAAAAGAAGTACGGCAACAAACTGAGCTGGGCTGATTTATTTGTCCTAGCAGGCACTATTGCCTATGAAAGTATGGGCCTTAAAACTTATGGTTTTGCGTTTGGTCGCGAAGACATATGGCACCCTGAGAAAGACGTATACTGGGGAGCAGAGAAAGAATGGTTAGCACCCAGTGATGAACGCTATGAGGACGTGGAAAGCGCAGAGACAATGGAAAACCCATTGGCCGCTGTTCAAATGGGCCTTATTTACGTAAACCCTGAGGGGGTTAATGGCAAGCCTGACCCGCTTAAAACCGCTGCCCATGTACGTGAAACCTTTGCGCGTATGGCAATGAATGATGAAGAAACTGTTGCATTAGCCGCCGGTGGTCATACGGTAGGTAAATGTCACGGTAATGGCAGTGCCGAAGCATTAGGGCCAGATCCAGAAGGTGCGGGTATTGAAGAAGCGGGTCTTGGCTGGATGAACCATGAAAGCCGCAGTATTGGTCGCGATACCGTGTCTAGTGGTATTGAGGGGGCGTGGACGACGAATCCGACGCAATGGGATAACGGGTATTTTCATTTGTTGCTCAACTACGACTGGGAATTGAAAAAGTCGCCAGCCGGTGCTGAGCAGTGGGAACCAATCAATATTAAAGAAGAAGACAAGCCTGTTGATGTTGAAGACCCATCAAAGCGCTACAACCCCATCATGACTGATGCCGATATGGCGATGAAGATGGACCCAGAATACAGAAAAATTTCTGAAAAATTTTATAAGGATCATGAGTACTTCAGTAAAGTATTCGCCCGTGCGTGGTTTAAATTAACTCACCGTGACCTAGGCCCTAAAGTACGTTACATAGGGCCCGATGTACCTGAAGAAACACTTATTTGGCAAGATCCCGTGCCAGCTGGCAGTACGTCTTATGACGTTGATGCGTTAAAAGCAAAAATTGCGAACTCTGGTTTAAGCATTGGTGAAATGGTTGCCACTGCATGGGACAGTGCTCGTACGTTCCGTGGTTCAGACTTACGAGGTGGTGCTAACGGGGCGCGTATTCGTTTAACGCCACAAAAAGACTGGGAAGGCAATGAGCCTGAGCGCCTTAATAAGGTGTTAGAGGTTCTGACTCCACTTGCTGACGCGGCAGGCGCAAGCCTTGCAGATACTATCGTTTTAGCAGGGAACGTGGGCATAGAAAAAGGTATTGAAGCGGCAGGCTTTAACGTACCTGTTCCTTTCTCACCAGGTCGTGGCGATGCCACTGACGACATGACCGATGCTGAATCTTTTGAGCCACTAGAGCCAATTGCTGACGGCTACAGAAACTATCTTCAAAAAGACTACGTGGTTAAACCTGAAGAGCTAATGCTAGATAAAACCCAGTTACTCGGTTTAACAGCGAAAGAAATGACGGTACTCGTAGGCGGCATGCGTATGATTGGCACTAACTACGGCGAAAGTAAGCACGGTGTATTTACCGATAACGTAGGCGCATTGAGCACAGATTTCTTCGTAAATCTTACCGACATGAAATACACATGGAAGCCGACAGGGAAAAATAGCTACGCTATTGTCGACAGAGCGTCCGGTGATGAAGTGTTTACCGCTACGCGTTTTGACCTAGTGTTTGGTTCAAACTCTGTATTGCGCGCATATGCTGAGCTATACGCGCAAGATGACAGCAAAGAGAAGTTTGTTAAGGACTTTGTTGCCGCGTGGACAAAGGTGATGAACGCAGACCGCTTCGACCTTACCTGTTAGTGCTTATCTTTAGTGTAAGTAAAAACACTTGAGTAACAAAAAGCCCGCTTCATGATGACGCGGGCTTTTTTCGTTTTATTACTTAGCGAAGCGAGTGGCGACCAACATAAAAAAGCTATGTGCGCCAATTCAAGCGCTTCGCTAATACAAGTTTTAACCCGTGTTACGCATCCCGATAGCAATACCGGCAATGGTTACCATCATGGCGCGCTCTAGGCTGGTGTTTTGTGCGTCATCACCGGCTTTACGAATACGATCAAGAAGCTCGATTTGAAGGTAATGAAGTGGCTGAAGGTATCCTGCGCGGATCTCCATCGATTCTTTACCCTGCGGGTCGTTCTTCATAATGTCGTCATCGCCTGTGATAGCCAGCAGTGAAGAGATGCTTTCTTTAAGCTCGCTACGCAATGCTTCACCAAAGTGTTTAAGTTCTTTGGGTACCAAGCGCTCATCATAAGCTTCGCTAATGCGTGGGTCAGCTTTGTGGAACACCATGTCTAACATAGAAAGGCGTGAACGATAGAACGGCCATTCGCTGAACATCTCGTTAACCACTTTCTCGTTCTCAGGAGTCTTCACGCTATCAATAGCGCGCATAACGCCCAACCAGCTTGGCAGCACTAAACGTGTCTGTGCCCAAGCGAAGATCCATGGAATAGCACGTAAGCTCTCAATTCCGCCTTGTGGTTTACGCTTAGCAGGGCGGCTGCCTAGAGGTAGTTTACCTAGCTCTTGCTCTGGAGTAGCCACGCGGAAGTAAGGTACGAATTCTTCATCGTGACGTACGGTTGCACGGTAGTTATCACGACCTTGCGCTGCCATTGCGGTAATAAGCTCACGCCACTCTTCTTTTGGTGCCGGTGGCGGGAACAACATGGCTTCAATAATGGCACTGGCGTAAATACCTAGGCTGCGTTTAGCCAGTTTCGGCATACCAAACTTATAGCGAATGGTTTCGCCTTGCTCTGTTACGCGGAAGCCGCCTTCTAGTGAGCCTGGAGGCTGTGAATAAATAGCAGCATGTGCAGGCAATCCACCACGACCAATCGTACCACCACGGCCGTGGAACAGGGTTAGGCTTACGTCGAATTCTTCTGCAATGGCAACCAATGCTTCTTGCGACTGATACTGTGCCCAGCCCGCGGCAAGTGCGCCTGCATCTTTGGCTGAGTCTGAGTAACCAATCATAACGAACTGACGACCTTTCACGTAACCGCGATACCAGTCGATAGACAGAAGTTTACGCATTACGTCGGGTGAGTTGTTCAAATCGTCAAGCGTTTCAAATAGTGGTGCTACCGGCATCGGCCAGTCTACACCGCTTTCTTGAAGAAGCAGCTGAACCGCCATGACATCTGATGGCTCACTTGCCATAGAGATAATGTAGATACCAAAGCCATGCTTGCTGTGTTTCGCAATCACCTTACAGGTATCTAGCACTTCTTTTACATCGTCAGAGGCATCCCAGTGCGCTGGGAATAACGGACGTTTCGAGCCAAGTTCACGTAATAAGAACGCCTGCTTGTCGGCTTCGCTCCACTGGGCGTAGTCGCCTAAACCTAGGTAGCGAGTTAGCTCACTAAATACGTCGGCATGACGCTCAGAGTCTTGACGTACGTCAAGGCGAAGAAGGTGAATACCGAATACACGAGCACGACGGATAGTATCTAGTAGAAGGCCGTTTGCCACTACTTGCATACCGCAGTCGATTAATGACTGGTAGCAAAGCATTAGCGGCTCGATAAGCTCATCGTCGCTTTCAATCCAGTTAGACGAGTCTGGATTCTTGCCGGCCAAGTAGTCGGCAATGCCATCGCGAGTCGCAATAAACTTGTTTACCAGCGGGCGAAGTAGGGCGCGGTACGGTTCGTTTGCATCGCCTACTTTGTCGCGTAGTTCGTCGTTACAGTCGTACATTGATAGCTCGACTTGCAAACGATCAAGGTCTAATGCGAAAAGTTTAGCTGCGCGCTTTCTTGCCAGCAGCAATACTTGCTCGGTGACTTTTGATGTAACAAATGGGTTACCGTCTCTGTCGCCGCCCATCCACGAGCTAAATTGTACGGGTGACGCGTCTAGCGGTAGCGATACGTCGTAGTCTTCGTTTAAGCGGCCATCAAGCTCGCGCATAAAGTCAGGTACGGCTTCCCATAGCGAGTTTTCAATAACCGAGAAGCCCCAACGCGCTTCATCAACAGGCGTCGGGCGAACGGAACGAATTTCTTCAGTGTGCCACGCCTGCGCGATAAGATCGGCAATACGCGTTTCAATTTTTTTGCGCTCAACATCGCTAAGCGAGGCTTGATGCACTGCCTGAAGACAGTCAGCAAGTTCTTTATGCTTGTGAATGAGTGTACGGCGTGTTACTTCAGTAGGGTGAGCGGTAAGAACAAGGTCGATGTTCAGCTTTGCAACCGCGTCTTGTACTTTATCTGCGGTAAGTTCTGCTTTATCTAGGTGTTTGAAAAGGGCATCAATAGATGCATCAACATTCATTGCCGCGTTGTATTCTTGCTCGGCAATATTACCTAGGTTCAAGAATTGTGCGAAGGCACGACCAACAGTAAGCAAATCGCTGTCAGACATTGTTTTGAAAGTTTCTTTCAGTTCTTCGCTACAAGTAGCGTCTCCCTGATAAGAAGCTCGGCCGCCTTTTCGAATCTTTTCAATCCGGTCTAGCCACTCCTGACCTAATTGATTTTTGATTGTTTCACCAAGGGTTTTACCAAGGTATCGAACGGTATCTTTCAGTTCAGCATCGTAGTGTGTTTGCATGCTATCCTCCTAAATATATGGGCTAACCATACTGTGTCCTTTGCGTCTTGTCTAACCACTTTAGGTTATAATTTACAACATTTTGATACTTTTGCACCCTAGTTAACATTGCTCAAAGCAAGATATTTTGTGGTGTGATACACTCTTGCACCGGAAAATGCAGAAACATTCTCGCACTAAGCGTTTTGTTTGAAATTTGTACTGCATTTGTAATTTAATTTCAGGAGTTCTTGTGACTGATACATTCAATACAGTAGAAACCCAAGCAAGTTACGGCATTGGTTTTCAAATGGGTCAACAATTGCAATCAAACCCTTTCGACGGTTTGGCAATCGATGCAGTTGTAGCTGGCCTAAAAGACGCATTCGCGGGTCAAGCCCCTCAGGTTGATAACGACACGCTACGTGATGCGTTTGGCGAAATTCACAAGCGTATGCAAGCTGCTAAAGAAGAAGCAAGCAAAGCGGTTATTGAAGAAGGCACAAAGTACCTTGAAGAAAACGCGAAGCGTGACGAAGTAACCGTAACTGAATCTGGTCTTCAATACGAAGTTGTTACTGAAGGTGACGGCGAGACACCAGATGCTTCTAGCACAGTACGTGTTCACTACCACGGTACGCTTATTGACGGCACTACGTTTGACAGCTCTTACGAGCGCGGTCAGCCAGCTGAATTCCCAGTAGGCGGCGTAATCAAAGGTTGGACTGAAGCACTTCAACTTATGAAAGCAGGTTCAAAGTATCGCCTATACGTGCCACACGACCTAGCTTACGGTGAGCAAGGCGCTGGTGCGGCTATTGCGCCATACAGCACGCTTGTTTTTGACGTAGAACTACTTGACGTTCTAGGTTAATTGCATCTTCACAGGAGTGCCCAATGGTACTCCTGTGAATACCTGTATTCTTCTTTGTTAAATCTTTTACTCCTTTCTATCTTCTAGCCTATTTCTTTTACTTTTCTGAGGCTTAGTTTGTAAACAAACAGTTCACTCATAATCTGAGGTTGTTTGTGTTTCGCTTTTTCAAATATAAATATGTGATGCTACTATGTTCTGTTGGTGAGAATGCATGTATGCGATATGCTGACAAAATTGTATTAAAGATCGGCACGCTTCCATCTGCTCCGAGTTGTTATCAGTGGCTTCGGCATTACAATAGCCCCACGCTCAAATAAGGAAAATTATTATGGTTATCAAGCCTAAAGTGAGAGGCTTCATTTGTACAAACGCGCATCCCGTAGGCTGTGCTAAAGCGGTTGAAGAACAAATTGCTTATGTAGAAGCAAAAGGTGACTTAGGCGAAGGCCCTAAAAATGTACTGGTTATTGGTAGCTCAACAGGCTATGGCTTAGCGTCGCGCATCACATCTGCCTTTGGTTATGGTGCTAAAACACTAGGTGTGTGCTTTGAAAAAGCACCAACGGAGCGCAAAACGGGTACTGCTGGTTGGTATAACACTGCGGCGTTCCACGAAAAAGCCAAAGGGAAAGGCTTGTATGCAGATACAATAAACGGCGATGCTTTTTCTGATGAGATCAAAAACGAAGCTATCGAAAAAATCAAAGCCGAAATGGGCAAGGTCGACTTGGTTATTTATAGCCTTGCGTCTCCGCGCAGAACCGACCCAGAAACTGGTGTGACCTACAAGTCGACGCTTAAGCCAGTAGGCGAGGCATACACCACAAAAACTTACGACACAGATAAAGATAAAGTGCATGAAGTGGCGCTTGAGCCAGCCAACGACGACGAGATCCTTAACACCATTAAAGTGATGGGCGGCGAAGATTGGGAGCGTTGGATGGACTTTTTGCGTGAAGCCGATGTGCTTGCAGAAGGCTGTAAAACCACCGCATATACCTATATCGGTAAAGAGCTTACATGGCCTATCTACGGTCAAGCAACTATCGGTAAGGCAAAAGAAGACCTAGATCGCGCTGCTGCTGCTATTATTGGTAAAAACAGTGACTTGCTTGTACAAGCAAACGTAAGTTCACTAAAAGCACTGGTAACGCAGGCAAGTTCTGCCATTCCCGTAATGCCTCTGTATATTTCACTTATTTACAAAGTGATGAAAGAAGAGGGGACACACGAAGGGTGTATTGAACAAATTCATGGTTTATTCACACAATGCCTGTTTGGAAATACTCCTACGCTAGATGAAGCAAATCGCTATCGCATGGACGGCAAAGAAACCAACGACGCTACCCAAGCAAAAATTAAAGCGCTATGGGATCAGGTGACACAAGAGAACTTCCATGACTTAAGTGACTACAAAGGTTACCACCACGAGTTCTTAAAACTATTCGGTTTTGACATTTCCAGTGTTGATTACGACAGTGAAGTTGACCCACTGGTTAAGTGGTAAAACTTAAACTTACCATTAATTAACCTAGTGCTATCTGTGCAAAAGCCGTCTGATTTGACGGCTTTTTTGTGCTTTATTACAAGCCGATATGGGGTGTCAGCGGTAAAAATGTAAATGAATAAGACCAAAGGTTTACATTAAATTGTAGAAAAATTTGCCTTTATCTTGAAATAGCGTGGCACAAACGTATGGGTTAATGCTAAAATCCCGAAATTAAGTGGGGGCCTTTTCTGCCTCTGCCTATACAGCAGTAGCGATTACCGCTACACAACAATAATAATAAGTGTAATTTTCTGCTGGTGGTCTATAAATATTGGGCGAACAAAATGCCCGCAAAAGGAATTATGCGTTGCGGCTTCATAACAGGCTGACCGCGGCATTGCAAGTTCCATCAATCAACAACGAAAAGGTGTTTAACACCTGTTAATAGTGCGTTTTTGCATGCTGACAGGCAGGATTTCTGCGGTCATGCAAAAGGGTATTTCTATTAGAGTAGTGCAATTACATATGATAAAAATCAAGAAAGGTCTCGACCTCCCAATTGAGGGAGCGCCAAAGCAGGAGATTGCTGATGCATCTGCTGCAACGCGCGTTGCCATTCTGGGAGAAGAATATGTGGGTATGCGCCCTACCATGCACGTCCAAGTTGGCGATGTAGTGAAGAAAGGTCAGGTACTTTTTGAAGACAAAAAGAACCCTGGCGTTAAATTCACTGCGCCAGCTGCGGGTGAAGTGGTAGAGGTTAACCGTGGTGCAAAACGTGTTCTTCAGTCTGTAGTTATCAAAGTAAACGGCAGCGATGCTGTGACATTTGACAAAATTGCAGCTGACCAGATCGCGAGTGCAACACGTGAGCAACTTCAGTCAATCCTTGTAGAGTCAGGCATGTGGACAGCGTTACGCACCCGTCCATTCAGCAAATCGCCTCAGTTAGACTCTGTTCCAAACTCAATTTTCGTTACAGCAATGGATACTAATCCACTAGCAGCAGATCCTGCAGTGGTAATTGCTGAGCGCCAAGACGATTTCGTAAATGGTCTTAAAGCATTAACGCAATTGAGCGGTGGCAAGACTTACGTTTGTAAAGCGGCAGGTGCATCTGTTGCTACTGGCGATGCGGCAGTTGATGTTGAAGAATTTGGCGGTCCTCACCCTGCGGGCCTACCGGGTACTCACATCCACTTCCTTGATTCTGCTGGCATGAACAAAACGGTTTGGCACATCAACTACCAAGACGTTATGGCAATTGGTGCATTGCTGACTTCTGGCGAGCTAGATAACCGTCGTGTTATTTCACTAGCAGGTCCTGCAGCAACTAACCCACGCCTAGTGCGCACCGTAATGGGCGCAGACTTGACCGAGCTTACTGCTAGCGAGCAAGTAGACGGTGAAGTACGTGTTATCTCTGGTTCTGTACTTAGCGGTACCACAGCGATGGGCGTTCACGGCTTCCTTGGTCGTTTCCACACCCAAGTTTCACTACTAAAAGAAGGTCGCGAGAAGAAATTGTTCGGTTGGATCCTACCTGGCTCAAACCAACACTCAGTGACTCGTGCTTACTTAGGTCACCTAAGTGGCAGCAAGAAATTTGATATGACAACAACTACCAATGGTTCTGAACGTTCTATGGTTCCAATTGGTAATTACGAACGCGTTATGCCCCTAGATATCATTCCTACGCTTCTGCTTAGGGACCTGATTTCTGGTGATACTGACGGTGCTCAGACGTTGGGTTGCTTAGAGT
>Ga0208684_1000170_pt1 | contig 61126 bp, 63 predicted proteins | sample MalvireepMed_b05_FD_184245 | JGI IMG/M metagenome (GOLD analysis project Ga0208684, IMG submission 184245) | Marine viral communities from the Global Malaspina Expedition - Malaspina viral metaG DeepMed_b05 (SPAdes) (version 2) | ecosystem: Environmental > Aquatic > Marine > Oceanic | place... | reverse complement strand
CCTTCTGTGCGCCCCCCATACTTATCTTCTTACATCTTCTCTGTTACTTGACCCCCACCCCCCATTTTGCTATCTTCTGGATAGTTTCACAAAGGGGGCACCCCCTAAAAATAAAATGGTACCATGTACCGAGGAGTTCACATGTTGAGAACAATTACAGCACTACTGTTTCTAGGTACCTTGTTGGTACCCCTATATGGGTACTGTACTAATTTAGATACTAACTTAAAGCTTGTACCTAAGAGGGTACCTATGGTACCTAAGGTACCGAAGAGCGGCACAGAGTACATCACAATCGACTGCGACTACTCCCCACAGTTCCTCAAGAATTTAAAGCCCGCCTACGGTATGGACCCATTGTGGTGGGGCATGAACGAGTTCCAGAGTGTTCTCACCCTCCATCGCAACCACAACACTGGTAATTGGGGATTGTTCGTCACTTTCCCATCTAGGGAAGTGTGTGCTATCAGTACGGGCATGGAGCAGGATCTCATCCTTCCCAACATTGGAATGGCCCATTGAGGGTGTATCGCCATTGGTTGTGGCACTCATCTTTGATGAGGTGGGTTGCGCGTAAGGTTGCAATGGCGGATGGTTGGTTGTGGCGCAGGATGTGGAGCCGTTGCAGGGGAGGGAGATCGTGAATTGCTGGCATTGTAAGACACAGTTGATATGGGGTGGAGATCACGATTGCGAGGAAGAAGACGGCATCGTTTACTTCATGGTCACCAACCTACACTGCCCAAATTGCGCATGTCAGGTGTTGGTGTATCTTCCCACTGACGAATCAGACCTACACCCAGACAATGGCGACGTTGGGGGAGTGGACATCAAGATAACCTCCATTCATTAGATTGCTCGCCAAATACATACCATCAGCCCACCGCGCGCACTATGAGGCGCAAGGGTGGAAGATCGTTCAATACAATCACCATTTTTTAAAGGGCGTCCTCGCCCTCAAGGAGTGTCCCATGACCTACAACGAAGAAGCAGCCAAAAGGACTGAAGATCTATTACATAAACGCCAGACGACACACGGTGATCCCAGAGAGACCCTAGAGCTTGCAGGCAATCTCATCACTAATATTTTGATGATGAAGCATGAACAACACCACGTTATTGAAGTGAGTGGAGAGTTTAAGGATTGCCACGTCCTCCCACATGAGGTCGCCATTATTAATATTCTTCATAAGATCGCGCGCATCCAGTGCGGAACCTTCACTCCCGATCATTGGGATGACATCTGTGGATATGCTCAATTAGGAAAAGAGCTTCACAAACAGTTGACAGACACCTGTCAAGAGGGGTAGATATTGTACACTTCCCGTTAGTTGCGGCTAGATGTAGCTACGGTTTGTGATACTCCTCCCTGACTAGGCGGCTTCCGTAAGGTGAAAGGTGCCCAGAACCTCAACCCCACGGGAGCCGCCTCTTTTTCGGAGCAACGACAGTGTTGGTCAACTGAGAAAGCTAAACGACAACTACCCCACCCCGGTGAGTCTGGTGACTGAACTTGTTCATCGATGGGCGCTCCCCACTATGATGGTGTGGGAACCTTGCTCGGGGGATGGTATATTGAGTGACGCCCTAACCAAGAGAGGGTGCAAGGTTGTCGCTACCGACATCGCAAGGCTTCAGGACTTCTTCGACTACACCGACACTCTCGCGCCCACGATTATCACCAACCCACCCTTCAGGTACATCCGTCCATTCATCGATCACGCTTTCGACATCGGTGTTCAGAAGATGGCTCTGGTTTGTCCAGAAAGACTGTGGGCCTGCAAGAAGGGAAGAGATCAATTAATGCGTCACCGCCCAAGTCGTTGGGCAAACATGGACTGGCGCGAAGATTATTTACAGAAGGGCGGCTCCCCAGATAGGGCACTCGCCGTGGCGATGTGGGAAAGACCTCATTCGGATAGCTGCCGTTACGAGGTTTGGACCCGAAGCCATGACGCCGATTTCTTGGTTTGATGTGATGATCGCCGTTTTGGCAATTGTGGCAATTAGCTTGAAGGTTTGGACATGGCTGTAATATTCGAGTACCTCACAGATCACTACAAATGCATCATCGGCGGTTTCATCGTCGGCCTCGCGGTGGGGATAATTATCTAGAATGCAACCCGCCGTCGCCCTGCACGATCAGATCGCGGCGCTCCCCCTCAATGAGCAGCGCGAGCTTCTCGATCTTGTCGATCAATACGAGAGTGCTCAGGCAAGAGAGAAGAGCCACGAGAGTTTTCTCACTTTCGTCAAGACGGTGTGGCCCCCTTTCATAGAGGGAAAACACCACGCCACGATGGCTGATGCCTTCGAGAGGGTGGCTGAGGGAAAGTTAAAGCGCCTCATTGTTAATATGCCTCCGAGGCACACCAAGTCTGAGTTCGCTTCTTATCTCCTACCGGCATGGTTCTTGGGGAAGTATCCACATAAAAAGGTCATCCAGACGGCTCACACCGCAGAGCTTGCGGTGGGCTTCGGAAGGAAGGTCCGTAACCTCTTCAACGACAAGGAGTTCAAGGACATCTTCCCCGATTCGCGTTTGCAATCGGACAGCAAGGCTGCCGGAAGATGGAACACCAACAAGGGTGGTGAGTACTTCGCTATCGGCGTTGGCGGCGCGGTCACGGGTAAGGGTGCTGATATTCTTATCATCGACGACCCCCACTCTGAGCAGGATGCAGCGCAGGGACAATACAACCCAGAGGTCTTCGATAGGGTGTATGAATGGTACACCTCTGGGCCTCGCCAAAGACTTCAGCCGGGAGGTGCCATCATCGTCGTGATGACGAGGTGGTCTAAGAGAGACCTCACCGGAAAGATTATCGACAACTCTGTCAAGAGGATGGGTTCTGACGAGTGGGAGGTTATAGAGCTTCCCGCCATCATGCCCTCTGGAAATCCCTTGTGGCCGGAGTATTGGGGCATTACAGAACTTGAAGCCCTTCGCTCTGAGTTGCCCCTCTCAAAGTGGTCCGCGCAATATCAGCAGGATCCAACCTCTGAGGAGGGCGCTCTCGTCAAAAGGGAGTGGTGGAAGGAGTGGAAGGAAAAGAAGCCTCCACACTGCGAGTTCGTCATACAGTCTTGGGACACGGCATTCCTCAAGACTGAGCGCTCAGACTATTCAGCGTGTACTACATGGGGCGTCTTCCTCAACGAGGACGAAGACAGGATGGACATCATCCTTGTCGATTCGTACAAGGAGAGGCTTGAGTTTCCAGAACTCAAGAAGCGCGCCTTCGAGATGTGGAAGGACACAGATCCAGATGCCTTCATCGTCGAGGGAAAGGCTTCTGGAATGCCCTTGGTGTTCGAGTTGAGGCAGATGGGTATACCCGTCTCAGAGTTCACTCCATCAAAGGGAAACGACAAGATAGCCCGCGTCAACGCCGTCGCAGACATGTTCGCTTCTGGAATGGTGTGGGCACCCAACACGCGGTGGGCAGAAGAGGTCATCGAAGAGTTCGCGTCATTCCCCTCTGGGGATCACGACGACCTCGTAGATAGCTCGACGCAGGCGTTGTTGCGCTTCAGGCAGGGTGGTTTCATCCGCAACCCATCAGACGAGGATGACGAGTGGATGCCCCCAAGATACGCAGAATTTTATTAAAGGATCGACATGGCGATTGACAGGGCACTTGAGGGAATTGGCGGGGACACCGAAGAAGCTATCGAGATAGCCGTCGTCAATCCAGAGGCCATATCCATCGAAACGCCAGACGGCGGCATGGTCATCGACTTCGATCCAGAGAGCGAGGCAAGCGAGGCAGTTTCCCACGACGCCAATCTCGCGGAGCACATCGAAGAGGACGAACTATCGCATGTTCGTTCTGAGTTGATGGGGGCTTTCGAGGCAGACAGAAATTCGCGTAGCGACTGGGAGGAAACCTACATCAAGGGTCTTGACCTCCTCGGTCTCAAGATCGAAGAGAGGACCATCCCTTGGCCGGGTGCGTGCGGCGTTTTCCATCCCGTCCTGTCTGAGGCCGTGATACGTTTTCAGGCTCAGTCCATCATGGAGACGTTCCCCGCGAAGGGTCCGGTGAAGACGCAGATCCTCGGAGAACTAAACGACGACAAGGAAAAGCAGGCCCTCCGCGTTCAGGAGGAAATGAACTACCAGCTTACCGAAGGGATGCCTGACTACCGCAGCGAGCACGAGAACATGTTGTTCGCGTTGCCGTTGGCGGGTAGCGCCTTCAAGAAGATCTATTACGACATAGACATGGGAAGGCCCACCGCAGCCTTTGTTCCGGCAGAGGATCTCGTGGTGTCTTATGGGGCTGCCGATTTGATGAGTTGCGCGCGCTACACCCATGTCATGAAGAAGACCAAGAATGAGGTGCGTAAACTTCAGGTAGCTGGCTTCTATCGAGACATCGATCTCGGGGAACCCGCCCCCGACTACACCAAGATACAGGAGCAATACAATAGCTTGCAGGGAGAGAGACCCGCCTTCGAGTATGACGACAGGTTCACTCTTCTCGAATGTCACGCCGACTTGGACCTCGCTGATTTCGAGGACACTAAGGATGGCGAGCCTACGGGCATCGCGTTGCCCTATGTGGTGACTATAGACAAGTCCTCTGGGAAGGTTCTGTCGGTCTACAGGAATTGGCTGGAAGACGACCCACTCAAAAAGAAGATGCTTCACTTCGTTCACTATAAGTACTTGCCATCATTGGGTTTTTACGGATACGGGTTGATCCACTGCATCGGCGGCCTGACTAAATCTGCGACCTCAATACTACGTCAGCTTGTGGATGCCGGGACGCTCTCCAATCTTCCCGCCGGTCTCAAGTCTAGGGGGCTTAGGATCAAGGGAGACGAAACCCCCATCATGCCGGGAGAGTTCAGGGATGTGGATGTTCCCGGTGGCGCGATAAGGGACAACATAACCTTCCTTCCCTACAAGGAGCCTAGCTCTGTTCTCTACCAGTTGCTGGGGAACATTGTGGAGGAAGGGAGGCGCTTCGCTTCGCTGGCCGACATGAAGGTCAGCGACATGAACAATGAAGCCCCTGTCGGAACGACCCTCGCGATTATAGAACGCGGCATGAAGGTGATGTCTGCTGTGCAGGCGAGACTTCACGCATCCATGCGCAAGGAGTTCTCCATCCTCGCGGCATTGATAAAGGAATATCTTCCTGAGGCTTACGACTACGAAGTGGGCGGTATCAGGGCTGAGGACTTCGACGACCGCATAGACATCATTCCGGTGTCCGATCCAAACGCCACCACGATGGCGCAGAGGGTGATGCAGTATCAGGCCGCCCTACAGTTGGCTGCGCAGGCTCCTCAGATGTACGACCTCCCTGAATTGCACCGCCAGATGCTCGAAACGATGGGCCTCAAGGATGTCGACAAGATCGTTCCAGACAAGGACGACATCAAGGCCATCGACCCCGTTACCGAGAACGAGAACATCATCAATGGAAAGCCCGTCAAGGCTTTCTCGTATCAGGATCAGAAGGCTCACATCACCGTCCACATGACGGCCCTTCAGGATCCCAAGATCCTCTCGCTTGTGAGGCAGTCTCCTATGGCTCCTTCCATACAGGCGGCAGCCGAGTCGCACATCCGTCAGCACTTGGCGTTCCTCTACAGGGACGAGATCGAAGAACAGTTCGGCGCTCCCCTCCCGCCAGAGGGAGAACCTCTCCCGCGCGACGTTGAGAAGCAACTCGCAGGATTGCTTGCGCAAGCGTCAGAGAAGCTCTTGCAGAAGGACATCGCTGAGGCGCGTCAGGCAGAAGCACAGCGTATGGCAGAGGATCCCATCGTGCAGCAGCAGCAGCGCGAGCTTGAGATCCGCGAGATGGACGTTCAGAGGAAAGCCAAGGCAGACAAGCTCAAGGCAGATGTCGAGCTTGAGAAGGCAGCCATGACTGATGCCCGCGAGCGCGAACGCATCGAATCCACCGAGAGGGTTGTTGGTGCTCAGATCGGCGCGAAGATCGCTGGAGATGTTCTTGAGGGAGAAATCAAGGGCGTCGAGCTTGCCGAAAAGGAAAAGATGGAAGGGGCGCGTCTCGGTGTCGAGATCGCCAAGGCTCTCATAGACACCAAAGGAAAGGGTGAGTAATGGCAAGGAAGTCTATCAAGCAGAGTATTTCTATAGGGGGTGTGTCGGCTAAGGCCAACAAACCTCAAAAGAGGGCTGCCAAGAAAGCCAAGAAAGCTGCGGTCATTCCGCTGGTCACCTTGGATGGCGACAGGATGTACCCAGCCCAAGCTAAAGAATACTGGGCAAACATCAAACGCACAGCGTCTTGATGGACCAACCTGATCTCGCAGCTTTGTTGCAGAAGCGTCTTCGTGAGTTTATGAACGAAGGTGCCGATCACCTCGCAACGGGAGGCGCAAAGGATTACGCCGAATACCAGCGCATGGTAGGGCGCATCGATGGCATAGCCCTCGCAGAACGTGAACTCCTCGATCTCGTAAAGGATGAAGACGAAGACGAGGAATAGCGCAAGGGAACCGTTGCCCCTTTATGAAGCAACGCATGATGAGGTAAGTGATGGCAAAAGTGGTTGATTTCCAAGAGGAAAAAGCGGCCAAGCAATTGCCGCAGCCTTCTGGTTACAGATTGCTGATCGCCCTTCCAGAGGTCGACGAGAAGACTGAGGGAGGTATCTTCAAGACGGACAATGCGATGGAAACGGAAGCGGTGTCGAGTGTTGTGGGTTTCGTTCTAAAAATGGGGCCTGATGCTTACAGTGACACCAAGAGGTTCCCATCGGGACCGTGGTGCAAGGAAGGGGACTTTGTTCTCTTCAGGGCTTTCCAAGGTACCCGTCTCAAGATCCACGGCAAGGAGTTTCGTTTTATAAACGACGACAGTGTCGAGGGTGTGGTTGATGATCCCAGAGGATATGCGAGGGCATGATGGCTGAACAACAGGAAGTTGAATTTGAGGAAGAAGACGGCATTGAGGTTGAGGTCGTGGACGACACCCCTGCCGACGACAGGGTGTCTGCGCGCGACAGGGAAGCGGCAGCCGACTTCGATATCTCTGAAGACGAGATAGGGCAATATTCTGATCGCGTTCAGAAGCGCATCAAGCGTTTGAAGTATGAGTTCCACGAGCAGCGCCGTGCAAAGGAGACGGCAGAGCGCCAGAATACAGAGGCTCTCGCTCACGCTCAACGCATGGTGTCAGAGAACAATGATCTCAAGAACCTTTTGAAGCGAGGCAACGAGGCTCTCTACAAGGCCACCGAGGCCAAGACTGATACAGAGCTATCGGTTGCCGAGAAGGAATTTCGTGAAGCCTACGACGCCGGTGATAGTGACCGCATCGTCGAGGCTCAGAAGATGGTTAATGAAGCCTATTACACCAAGCGGAGCGTCGAAGACATGCGTCCGCCTGCACAGGAAGCGCCACCCGGTAACGGGCAAGACAGCCCCGCTCCGCAACAAGACTATGTAGCGCCTCCTGACCCCCGTGCCATCCAATGGTTACGCGACAACCCTTGGTTCGGGCAAGACAAGGAAATGACTTCTTTCGCCTACGGCCTGCACGACAAGCTGGTGGTTGACGAGCGGATTGATCCCCGTTCAGAAGATTACTACCTCAGGGTCGACAAGCGCGTAAGGGAGGTCTTTCCTGAACGCTTCGAGGAAGAGCCTGCGCGTGAGGGGACTCCTCGCAAATCCGTGGTTGCTCCTGCGACAAGAGGAAGCAAGCCGCCACGCAAAGTAACACTCACCGGCACCCAGATTGATCTCGCCAAGAAACTGGGGATTACGCCCGAACAATATGCGAAGCAAGTCGCGAAGGAGATGGCGCATGGAAGATGACGCTCGTACACCGAGACACCACGAAACCCGTGAAAAGGAATCACGCACCGAGACACAGTGGGTACCCCCATCACTACTACCCGACCCCGACCCGCAGGAGGGATGGGTTTTCAGGTGGGTGCGCACTTCGATAATGGGCCACGCTGACAACACCAATGTGTCCAAGATGTTCAGAGGCGGTTGGGTGCCCTGCCGGGCAGAAGACCATCCTGAACTTTGCATCCAGTCTGATGTAGGTTCGCGTTTTGGATCCGATGGAAACATCGAGGTTGGCGGTCTTCTTTTGTGCAAGATGCCGCACGAGAAGCACCAGAAAAGGGCTGAACATTATCGGGACAAGGCGGAACAACAGATGGATGCCGTCGAGTCGAATTACATGCGGGCGAACGATCCTCGTATGCCGCTTCTTAAATCAGAGCGGAAGACGCGGGTAGACTTTGGCAAAGGAGGGTAGTTGCCCTCCATAACATGAGGACATTGAATCATGGCTGGTTCAGTACAAGCTCCTTATGGGATGATCCAAGTTGGCGTTCTTGGTGATAGTTACAATACGGGTGGTGCCACTCAATATCCGCTCGGATCGAATAACACCAACGCGATTTTTGCGGGGCAACCCGTATGTTTCTCGGATGGTGTTACCGTTCCGATCACGGCCACCCCGACTACCACCTATGGCGCTACGACCACTCCCATAGGCGTCGCTTCTGGCTTCCGTTATATCGACGGAAGCACGGGGCAATTGACGTTCTCCAACAATCTTGTTGCGAGTTCGATGACCTCTTCAGGTCATTCTGCCGTACAGGTGTATGTGTGGGATAACCCGAGGGCGGTTTTTAAGGTCCAAGCAGATGGCGCTATGGTCGCCACGGATCAAGGGAAGAACTCTGCTCTTACGAATGTTACTGATGTTAATACGCTTGACCTCAGTAAGCAGAGCAAACTTACCGTTGATGCGGATGCTGCAACGACCGCAACTCTAGCTGTTCGTGTTGTTGGGCTGTTTGAAGCTCCCAATAACAACTGGACTGATACATATCCAGACGTTCTCGTTACATGGAACTTCGGTGTGCATCAGTACCAGACGAGCACCTTGGCATAGGAGGCTGGCATGGCTATTTCAAGAGCACAAATGCTGAAGGAGCTACTGCCCGGTCTCAATGCTTTGTTCGGCTTGACTTACGAAACCTACGAGAACGAGAGCGAGCAGATTTACGAGACAGAGACTTCTGACCGTTCGTTTGAAGAGGAGGTTAAGCTGACGGGCTTCGGACAGGCTCCTGTTAAAGCGGAAGGTGAAGCGATCAATTACGACACGGCAAGTGAGAGCTTCTCTGTTCGCTATAACAACGAGACCATCGCAATGGGCTTTGCGATTACCGAGGAAGCGATGGAAGACAACCTGTATGACTCGCTGTCTGCGCGTTATACAAAAGCACTTGCGAGAGCGATGGCTTACACCAAGCAGGTGAAGGCCGCTGTTCCGCTCAACCAAGGTCTTCCGACTACCGACAACTTCGATTCGGGTGACGGCGTTTCGCTGTTTAATACGGCTCACCCAACCGTTGCCGGTGGCACCAATGCCAACACTCCCACCACCCAGACCGATCTCAATGAGACCAGTCTTGAAGCGGCTGTTATTTCTATCGCCGCGTTCGTGGATGAGAAGGGTTTGTTGATTGCTGCCAAACCTCGGAAGCTTATTGTTCCGCCAAACAACATGTTCGTGGCTACCCGGATCCTCGATTCGGAAGGCCGCACGGGAACGGCGGACAATGACATCAACGCCATCAACCACAACGGTACGATCCCCGAGGGGTATGCTGTGAACCACTATCTCACGGATACCGACTCGTGGTACATCGTCACCGATGTGCCCAATGGCATGAAACACTTTACTCGTGTTCCGCTCCAGACATCGATGGACGGCGACTTCGATACGGGTAACGTGCGTTACAAGGCACGCGAACGCTATGTGTTCGGTGTCTCAGATCCCCTCGGAATGTTCGGTTGCGAGGGAGCATCCTAAAGGCGAGCGGGGGCTTCGTGCCCCCGCTTTCTTTTTTGGCTTGTATGGTGGTTATGTTGGGATAGCGACCCAGCGCTAGTATAAGCAAGCTATAGAGTGGAGCTTACGGGCGCGCTGTTATAGTAAGGGGGATCGCAGGCCCCCACCTTTTCTGGGATCAATGGCCCTTGGGACTGACCCAGCAGACGCTATGAAGACACTGGGGCCTTTCTCTCATAGGAGAACTTGGTTATGGGTACGACAACTTTTTCTGGGCCAGTCAAGGCTGGCACGATCAACAACACTACCGGCACTACGGTAGGCACTGACATGAAGAATATTGGTTTTGTTGTAATGGCGCAGTCTGAGGCCATTACCGAAGCTGCCACTTCAGCCAGCACCGACATGATCATTCCCGCCAACAGTCAGATCATAGACATCAAATGTCTTGTCACAACGGTGTGGGACGGCGGCACTAACACCCTCGATGTCGGAGACGGCACCACTACCGACCTGTATGTCAACGGCATGGTAACGTCGGCGGCTGGTCTGGTGAACATGACGGCGGCGACCACCGGCACAGGAGCCAACTGGCGCGATGTCGGGACGACCGATGTAAGGATTTCAGTCGACTCTGTGGCAACCGGAAGCGGCGTTGGTGTTTTGACTGTCTGGTATATCCAGAACATCAACCTGACATAGGAGGGTACCATGACCGATCTAAGGTCTTTTACCTACACCTATTCTGGTACCGCTGAAAGCACGAGCAACCCTGCGGCGGACGTTGACGCCTGCGGGGATGCTGCTGCTTTAACCGATGACGAGTACTACATGCTCCTCGACGGCGGCATGGCGACTGCTGGGGATGGTGATGGTGTTTGTACGTCCCAGAGCGTCAATGGTCAGTTGGCGATTGATGGAGCCGATTCAGAAGAGAAGAACGGTATCCGTAGGGTCAACTATGGAAGGGCCGCGCCGCGCCGTGTGTCATTCGCTTCTGCGAGTGACAATTCTTCGGTGACGTTGACTGTCAAAGGAAAGGACGGGAGCGGCATTCCGGTAACGGAAGAGGTGACTGGGCCTAACGCGGCAAGCGTTTACTCATCTAATCTCTACTCGGTTATCGATCTCATCTATAGCGATTCGGCGACGACCTCGTTGACGGTGGGCGATAATGCCGGTTATGTGAACTTGGGAGAACTATGTCGTACCGTCAACATCACCTCGGATGGTAACTCTACCGCCATCACCTACAGCGTGGTGGGCTTGGATGTTTACGGCAATGTTCAGACTGAGAGCATTACCGGACCAAGTTCTGGGACGGCAACAGGCTCAAGCTACTTCCGTTTCATTTCTTCCATTAAGGCCAGCGGCTCCGACAGTAACAGTGTGAGTGCGGGGGTGGTGGCTGGTATCCGAATTATGATCAATAATCAGGATACCCGTCTGAAGAACTGGTATCTGGTTGAGGGGGCTAATGCTGCTGGCGAGACAATCGACATTGAAGACGGCGCTACGTCTTCCGCTTCGGGTACGGCTCGCCTCACTTTCAATCCCGGCGAGACAGACGGTAGCGTCAATTATCCCAACATCGGTGGTACGGGTATTCGTTTTGCCACCGCTATGAGTATGGATATGCCTGTGGATACAGACCTTCTGTCCTCCGTCACCTTCATGTTCGACGGGTAGTGTCATGGCATCGGTGGCGGAGCGGGACGTTGCCGCTGAACTGATGGCGCACGAGCGCGAGTGTGCTGTGCGCTGGGAGTCGGTTGAACGTAGGCTGGTTCGTTTAGAGCGGGTGATTTGGGTATCAAACGTGGCTATCGTGTCGGCTTTGATATCCATTGTCGTGCGGGGAATCCAGTGACGACGAGGGACGACAAGATCGCCATCGTCATGGGCGAGTTCAAACGCGGGACTCTCAAGAGTAGTTCCGGCAAGAAGGTTACCAATCGCAAACAGGCATTGGCGATTGCCAACAGTGAAGGGAACAGGGTTATGCGTAAGAAAGGAAAGACGACCAAGAAACCTACGAAGGGTAAGGGAAAGTTCGGCTCCCGCCTTAAAATGTCCTTGGGGGAGCGCCATCGCGGCACCAAGGGCAATCTGGCCGCACGCGCAAAGGAAAGCAAGGGCGAGGAGAAGGCGCTTGGGCGAAGGGCCTATGCTGCTGTCAAGACGATGGACAAGGGCAAGAAAAAGAAAGCCAAGAAAAGGAAAGCATGATGCCGACATTGAACCCAAAAACGGCGGCTCTCAACAAGGTCAAGACCGACGAAGCGTATGGCAGTATGCCTGTTGAGGTCGATGGAACAGGCGGCGACGTAGGAGAAGCCAAGAAGAGGCGTGTCGCGGCTTATGGCAACAACAAGGGCGGTAAGGTGATCAGGCAGACTAAGGGTCTTTTCACCTACGGGCCGATGGCTTAGGAGTCGATTATGGCGAAGAGAGATTCTCGTGACGGTTACGCGATAGGCGGACTCACCCGGCTTCCGCGTGAGGACGATAGTGCTGTCCTTATGCAGGCTGGCGGTTACCTCGGTGGTCTCACGGAGACGGGGCGTGGGACGATGGCGGGTGAGTTGGGCCGTCGTGGTGCCCTTCCCGTGCGTGAGGCAGGCGAGACCATGTTCGAGCGTGACAAGCGTCTTGGGCGTCGGAGTGGTTTTGAAGGAGGCGGTGCGGCCAGTTCATACAATCGGCGCTATAACAACCAGAACAGGTGAGGGCGTTATGGCTACGAAAAAGAACTGGATAAAGGACGCGACCAAGAACAAGGGCGCGCTGCGCAAGGAACTGGGAGCTAAGAAGGGCAAGCCTATCCCCAAGAAGAAACTTCGGGCAGCCGCTAAGAAGGGCGGCAAGGAAGGACAGAGGGCGCGCCTCGCTGTGACTCTTGGCAAGCTTCGTAAGAAAAAGGCGTAGGCTTTCATGGCTGTAGAGACGACTGCCACATTCAACCTCGATATAAACGAGATAGCCGAGGAAGCGTTCGAGCGCGCAGGGCTTGAGATGCGCAGCGGTTACGATCTAAAGACGGCTCGCCGCAGCCTCAACCTGATGGGCCTTGAGTGGCAGAACCGTGGGCTTAATCTGTGGTGTATCGAAGAGGGCTACTTTGCTTTCACGGAGGGAACCGCGTCCTATAGCCTGCCGGATGATACCGTTGACATCATAGAGGCCGTGGTGAGGACAGACCCATCCAATGCCACCCTTCAAATTGACTCGTCCATCTCGCGCGTATCACCCGTTACCTACGCAACTATCCCTGACAAGTTGGAGAAGGGGCGTCCCAACCAGTACTGGGTTGACCGTCAGCGCACAGCCCCCACCATTTATATATACCCCACCGCCAGTTCAACCTTCACCACTGCCCAGTTTGTCTACTGGCGCGTCAGGCGAATGACGGATACGGGAACCAAGGGTTCAAATAATTACGACATCCCTGCTCTTTTCCTTCCTGCGATGGTGGCAGGTCTTGCTTATTACATCGCCATCAAGAAGCCAGAAGCGGCACCACGGGTGCCTATGTTGAAGCAGGAATACGAGGAACAGTTCAGATTGGCTGCCGAAGAGAACAGGGTCAAGGCTCCCTTTAGGTTGATCCCACTTGCTGAGTACTATTCGGCATGAGCTATCCCTATGCGCGCGGCAAGTATGCTTATGGGTATTGTGACAAGACGGGCTTCCGTTATCCCTTGAGCCAACTGGTTTATGAAGTTCAGAGGGGAATGCGTACAGGGCTGAGGGTGGGTCAGGATGTGTTCGATCCCGATCAACCACAGAACTGGGTGGGTGCTATTCCCATTGTCGATCCTCAGGCTTTGTTCGATCCCCGTCCCAATGGAGGGACTGCTGGTCGTGGGCTGTTTGCGTGGGATCCCGTGGGGGATGGCAACAGTGCCGAGGTCTTGGGGACTCAGGGACTGGAGACGATGCAGATCAATTCCGCTATTGGCACTGTAACGATTACAACGAGTTGATGAGATGGCGCTTACTTACTCGACACTGGTGCAGGCGATCAAAGATTACACGGACAATACCGAAACGGTCTTCGTATCGCAGATAGACCAGTTCATTTCTAATGCCGAACAGAGGATCCTGTTCGAGGTTCAGTTGCCCGTGTTCAGGAAAAACACGCAGGGAACGCTGACCTCTGCGAACAAGTATCTGGCGCTGCCTAACGATTTTCTGGCACCCTTCTCGCTGTCGGTGGTGTCGTCCAATACCTACTACTTCCTCCTCAACAAGGACGTGAACTTTCTTCAGGAGTCCTACCCCGACACCACAGAGACGGGACGGCCTCTTTATTATTCCATCTTTGACGATACCAATCTCTTGGTTGCTCCTGTACCGGATGCCGATTACACGATGGAGTTCCATTATGTTTATAAGCCAGATGGACTTTCTTCGAGCAACACTACAACGTGGCTCGGCACCAATGCTTACGACGCATTGCTCTACGCTTCGTTGATCGAAGCCTATATCTTTATGAAGGGCGATGCAGAGTTGTTGACCTATTATCAGACGCGCTATCAAGAGACCTTGCCGAGGGTTAAGAACCTCGGTGAGGGAAGGGATCGCAAGGATGTCTTCCGGTCAGGTCAGCTTCGCATTGCGGTGACCTGATGGAAGGATCGGTAGGCACCGGGGAGATCGGTGCGGTTAAAGTGTTCACGACGACTGATCGAGGACACTCCCCCGAAGAGATAGCCGAGATGGCTGTCAATAAGATTTGTTTTATTTCGCAGGATGCACCGCCTCATGTGCGTGAGCAGGCTCTCGCCTTCCGTGAGAAGGTCAAGGCGGTCATTACGGAGTACATGAAGAGAGCTATCGCTAGTGACCGTACCACGCTGTGGAATGTTCTGAAGAAGGAAGGGTTCCACGAGGAAGCAGAGATCATAAGGAGACTTTAGATGGCAATTAACCAAGCGATGTGTGGTTCCTATAAGGAACAGATAACGGCTGGCATCCACTTTTGGATGTCCCATTCCCGCACCGGGGCCAGTGTGATTGCGGCTGACACTTTCAAGATCGCAATGTTCACGTCGAGCAAGACCGATGCGAATGAAGACCTGACCGGGTATACGGCGACCAACGAGGTTACAGGAACAGCCTATTCGGCTGGCGGGGAGGCGCTTGGAAGCGTTACTCTTGGGCTGTCTGACAACAGCAGTTCCGTACCCACGGCGTTTCTCGACTTCGCTGATACGACGTGGGCTTCGTCCACTATCTCAAATGCCCGATGTGCCGTGATCTACAACTCCACTCTCAGCACCGCTGGGACTGGCGGAGATGTCACCCATGACGCCGATCCATCGGTAGCTGTGCTCGACTTTGGCGGAGACAAGTCGTCTTCAGCGGGTGACTTCACCATCCAGTATCCCGCCAACGACGCGAACAACGCCATCATTCGTCTAGCGTAAAGTCATGGCTGCCGTCACCATTATCTTTGGAACCGGCTGGGGAAGATCCGGCTGGAACGAGGGGGCGTGGAACACAGGCGGTCTGGCTACTCTTACCTTTGCTTCGGGTATCGGCACGACGACCGTTGTCGAGGGTGCGGGGGTTACGGTTACTGCGACAGGTGTTCAGGCTCAGTATTCGTTTGGCACCTATACGGTAGGTGAAGGAACCGGCGTTACCATTGTCGAGAGCGGCGTCGAAGGAGCGTTCGCTACCGGCACTGAAAGCGTTAGTGGGGATGTTCTTGTTACGGCTACTGGTGAAGAGATCTCTGCCGCTATTGGTAGCTCTACCGTGGCTGGGGGAACCGACATTGCGGTTACCGGGGTGTCGGCTGCGGGGGCGACGGGCAGTGAGACGGTGGTTGAAGGCGGCGGTGTGGTTGTACAGCCTACGGGTGTGGAGGCTGCGGGTGCTATAGGAACGGTTACCGCCCCCGGATTTATCTTCAGCGTGACGGGGGTCGAGGCAACCCACACTCTTAATTACCCGGTGATTTGGGAGCCGATTGTGCCCAGTCAGACACCAGACTGGATTGAAATAGGAAGCAGAGCAGCGTGAGGTAAAAATGGCAAGTTCATACACGACCAACTTAGGCATTGAGGAAATGGGGAGTGGCGACCAAGCTGGCACTTGGGGAACCACCTCCAATTACAACTGGGACATCATAGATCGGATCGCTGCGTATTCTCCAGTGACGGTGTCCAGCACATCCCACACTCTTACTGTGCGCGAGGCTTCGCCGGGCAGCGGTACATCCAATGTTCAAGCTGGGATGTTTCGTGTTCTCAAGTTCGCGGATTCGGGGGATATTGGAGGAAATTGCACTGTCACCATCGAACCCAATACGACGACGGCGTGGTTTATTATGGAGAACGCCCTCTCTGCCAGCCGCACCATAGACGTATCTCAGGGGGCTGGAGCCAACGTCACTATCCAGAATGGCAAGAATGTAGCCGTATACTGCGACGGTGCAGGTGCTGGGGCTGCGGTTTTGGATGCCTTGGCCGATCTTCAGATAGCCACTCTTGAATGCACCGGAGCGGCTGCCATTGACGGGGCAGCTACCCTAGGGAGTACGCTGGCTGTTACCAGTGGGGCAACTCTTAGCTCGACGCTGGGCGTCACGGCAGCGACGACATTGAGTTCTACCCTTGCCGTTACCAGTGGCATCACGGGAAGCGCCGGGGCTGTTTTGAGTAAAGAGGATTCTGGCACCACTACCGTCCTCAATCCCCTCACCTTGACACGCACCAGTAGTGGATCGCCCGCTGCCGGTATCGGTGTGGGCATGGATTTCATCACCGAGACTGGTGCTGGTAATAACGAGACGGGGGGCGTCATTCAGTCGCTGACGACCGACGTAACGTCTACGGCAGAAGACTTCGACATGGTCTTTAAAACCATGAAAGGGGGAGCCACTGCCGCCGAAGTCATGCGCATCGTATCCAGTGGTAAGGTGGCCTTTGCCAATAGCGCTTATGCAAGTGTGTTTGTTGATGCCACCACTACAGGCGCTACGACACTCGACTTCGATACCTACCAGAACTTCTATTTGACGGCCACCGGCAACGTGACGCTGTCTAACCCAACGACGGAAAGCATCGGGCAATCGGGGGTGATCATCTTCGAGCAGGATGGATCGGGATCGAGAACGCTTTCTATTGGTACTCAGTTTTATGCTCCCGGTGCCAGTCTTACGATCTCAACAGCGGCATCGGCAATCGATGTCATCCCCTACTTCTGCTGGGCTGCTGACAAGATAGCTCTCGGCACTCCACAGTTAGCGTTAGCGAATGTGACCTAAAATGTCTGGACCTTTTGGATCAAGCAGCTTCTTTAGCGGCACTACTGTTGCTGCTGCCTATACGATTGATAACTCAGTATGGTATGACGGTACTAACGACGTTATGACTTATACGCCGGGGAGTTCAGCAGATAATTTAAAGGTGTTTACTTTTTCAACGTGGATGAAGTTGGGATCGGACTTCACCAATGAAGGTAATTTTTATATTGCCGGAACTTCAGGGAATGATTTTGAACGTCTTTCTTTTAGAGCCGTGAGTTCTGCTTTACGGTTTGCGTGGGATGTAACTGTTGGGAGTGTAGAAAAAGGTAAAATATATTGTACCGCAATTCAACGAGATCCAACTGCTTGGTCACATTACATGGTGACGAAAGATGCGGCTAATACCAGAGTAAGGTTTTATATAAATGGAATTGTGCAGACAGCCACAACAGTTGATGTAGCTGTTGCCGATGTTAATGGTTACATTAATTCTAGTGCCGTGCTTCAAGGAGTACCGGGAAATACAACACTAACAGATGCTTTTTTTGATGGGTACATGGCTGAGACAGTAATGCTTGATGGCGTGGAAGCGTCTCCTAGTGATTTTGGGGAATTTAATTCGGATGGAGTTTGGATACCAGTTAATCCTACAGATTTAACATTTGGTACAAATGGTTTCTGGTTGGATTTTGAAGACAGTTCCGATTTAGGTAACGACGTATCTGGTAATGATAACGACTTTACAACAACTAGTATGTCTGCATCAAACCAAACCCTCGACAGTCCCACCGATAGCGGCACGACGATTGGGAATTATAGTACAGGGTCTTCTATTTACACCGCTCCTGGTGGTTATGCTTCTGAAGTGACTTGGAGTGAGGGGAATACTAAAGTAGTAATAGCTATAGCCAGTGGCGATGTTTTTATACCGCTTACTACAACACCTATACTTACTGGGAAATGGCACATAGAATTTGTTATGACAACTCTTGGTGGTAGTGGTCATCATAGACTTGGACTAACACCCACTCTCAGTACCTTCAATCCAAGTGCTAGTGGCTACTGGAACTGGTTCATGAAGCCTTCTTCAGGTGATGGAATGACGCAGTTGGGAGGTGTAGAGCAAAGTGGCAGTTTGACGGTAGTAACTGCTGGACAGCGGGTGGCGGTGGATATAGATCTTGATAACGGAACTATTGCAGGATCTTTCGATGGTTCAAATATATTCACTGATTCTGGCATGACATTAGCCACCGGGCCGTACACTCTCTATTTTACTAATAATGGCACTACAATATCGAATATTAACGCCGGACAATTTGGGTTTGACGATACTCCAGCTACAGACCATCTTCCTATATGCACGGCTAACCTTGCAGCCCCAACCATAACCAAACCCACAGATCAGTTCCTCCCCATACTCTATGAAGGCAACGGCGCTGGTCAGCGTGTAGGTAACTTCATACCCTTCACCGATACGTTTGCTGTTGGTGCTTCTTGTAGGTTTGATAGTGGTGACAGTGATTTTTTAAGCCGGACCTTTGATGCTAGTGATAGAAAAACGTGGACGTTCTCAACTTGGGTAAAACGAGGGAAAGTTGATGTTAACGGACACATATTTGGGACACAACCAGCTTCTGGTGCAACCACAGCTAATTCTGGTGTTCTTATATTTGGAAGTGCTAATACACTTCAATTTAATGCTGGAGGTACTACTTATCTCGCCACAGACCGATTATTTTTAGATACAAGTTCATGGCACAATATCGTGCTGACATGGGATACTACCGATGCCACAGCAGGTGACAGAGTTCGGATATATTATGATGGGGTGGAACTTACCAATTTTTCAACGGATACGAATCCAGCATTAAATTTTGAGGGTGGCGTACAAACCAATGTTGAACACGGAATAGGTCAACGAGAACCAGCGGGGGATATACCCTATGATGGATATTTAGCTGAAACTGTTTTTATTGATGGAACGGCTTACGCTGCTTCCAGCTTTGGTGAGACTGATACTTCAACAGGTCGTTGGATACCAAAGGATGTTTCAGGTCTAACCTTTGGAACCAACGGCACTTACCTTGCCTATGCTTCTGAAAATAATTTAGGTGATGATACCTCCGGTGAAGGTAATGATTGGGCCGAAACTAATCTGGACAGCACCAACGGCAGCAACCAGATGTACGACACGCCGTCACAGAACTTTAATGTAATGGATGGTGGTTGGGATAGTACCGGCATATCATGGATACAACCTCTAGCAGCGGGATTAACGCAGGGAAACTTAACATATACGCAATCATCGGGTAATCCTTCTGGCCCTGCTTTTATGGGTGCTTCTACCGGAAAATGGTATGTTGAAATTGGAATAGATACGATGGTGGTTGGCGCTAATACAATGGCATTTGGAATTATTGATCTTAACAATCTAATTGCGGATAATAGTATTTATGGCGAAAATGCATTTGGATACAGAAATTATGATAGTGCTGGTGGTACTACATCAGGGTCTACAGGGCAAAAAAATGTGAGGGGTGACTTTACAACTTTCGGAACGGGTTATGTATCTGGAGATGTGTTTCAAATCGCAATGGATTTAGATGCGGGACATATGTGGTTTGCAAAAAATGATACGTGGATGGGTAGCGGTGATCCTAGTGCTGGCACAAACCCTGCCATAACGGGAATATTCGGAGGTCCGAATATATCGAAATGGGCTATAGAGTTGCTTTTTAATGCTAGTCATACCTGTACTTTTAATTTCGGTCAGTGGCGTTATTTCGATGGGGCGACAACGACACTAGATGCTACTGCCGGTGGGTATTTCAGATATACACCACCAACAGATTTTTTAGCTTTCCAACAGGACAACCTACCAGCCAACACCGCTGGCATCACCGGCTTCTCTTGGATCAAGAACCGGGATGCTACTGATAATCATATCCTTCAGACGAGGGTAACTGGAATTTATAATTATGTAGAAAGTAATACTACTGACGGTCAAGATACCGATACTAATTCTGTACAACGATTCCTTCAGCAGGGTGTACAGATAGGAAACATGGATGCAGTTAATACGTCTGCCGAAAGTTATGTTCTGTGGCAATGGGCGAATGATGGTGCGGAAACCAGTAACGGGGATGGTGCCATTACGACTACGATCAGGGCAAATACCGCTGCCGGATTTTCGATGGGTACTTATACAGGTGATAATGCCGCTGTCTCTTCTACGATAGGTCACGGACTTGGGGTTACCCCTGAATTGGTTATAGTGAAACCTCTTGAGAGGTCTAGTTCGTGGACTCTTTGGCATACTTCATTATCCGCTAATAAGATCCTGCAAATAGATCATAATGGTGCCGAAGTAACTCCAAATGCTGGGTATATAAGTGCAGTATCTTCAACAACGATAACTCTTGCAAAAAATTTAAATAATAATGCTGTTAATTTAGTTGAAGAATATGTCTTCTATGCGTGGTTTCCCGTTGAAGGATATTCCTCTTTCGGAAGCTATGTCGGTAATGGTGATGCGGACGGTCCGTTTGTCTGTACGGGGTTTCGTCCTAGTTATTTGTTTCAGAAAAAGTTTAGTGCTGTTGGTAGTTATACCTTAGTAGATAATAAGAGAGATCCATTTAACCCACTTGATGATTTTTTAGTTGTTGATGATACTGATGGAACAAATACAGGTGCAACGCAGGATTTCTTAGCAAATGGATTCAAACTCCGCAGTACATTCCAAAATACAGACACTGCTGATTATATCTACATTGCCTTTGCGGAAAATCCGTTTGGAGGTTCAGGAGTTGCACAGGCAAGAGCGAGGTAGAGATGGAGCTTACAACCTCTAATCTCATATCCCTCGCAGCGATGGTGGCGGCGATAATAGGATCGGCGGCGATTGCCAAATACAAGATCAACGGTCTGCTGGAAAGAGTGGAGGTGTTGTTCAAGAGCAAAACAGAGTTGGATAATCGTCTCGACTCAATCGAACAGTCCAATGGATTGTTTAAGCACAGGCTGGATATAGTGAGCAGCATCCTCAGTCCCGAGAAGTTGGAGAAGGATACCAGAGAACTAGCCACGCTCAGGAGCGAGATAGAGCATCTGAAAAAGGTAGTTGTAAAGGCAAACAAGACGTAGCGAGGTGAGTTATGTGGTGTGTGCGTAAGGGTAATCAGGTCATCAAAATCATCAATGGCGCTCAAGCCATCACCATTGATGAGATACAGCACCCGGCGGCGATCTTCCGTGCATGGGACAAACACCAGCTTGCCAACATCGGCGTCTTCCCGTTGGAGATCCAGCATCAAGACAGCGAGTTCTACACTTACAGGGGAGAGCGCTACGACATCCAATCCGAGAAGGTGGTGCGTGTGTGGGACAACGTCACGCCTAAGCCGATGGATGAGTTGAGGAAAAAACACACGGAGCGTACAGCGCAGAGTGCTCTGAGCTTATTGAAGTCTACTGACTGGTACGTCATTAGGCAGACAGAGACAGAGGAAGCGATCCCCGATGACGTGGCGACATATCGTGCTGCGGTGAGGGCGGTGGAGAAGAAGATCACCAAGGCCATTGCCGCAAAGAAGACAGTCACTGGGCTGAAGAATATGTTTGTCGCGCCTGATGACGGCAACGCTCCCATGCACGACTGGCCCGATCCACTGGACTGATTTAATGCCCTTGCAGAACATCACCCTCCGCCCCGGTATCGTGACGGAGACGACTTCCTATGCCAACGAGGGAGGGTGGTTTGATGGGGATATGGTTCGCTTTCGTTTCGGCCTGCCGGAAAAATTTGGTGGTTGGCAGAAGGTTTCTTCTTCAACCTTCCAAGGGGCGTGCCGTTCTTTGCACAATTGGGTTGCCAATGATGGCTCTGATTTCTTAGGGGTGGGGACGAACCTCAAGCTCTATATTCAAGAGGGTGTTTCGTTTTACGACATTACTCCTATTCGACGGACGGCGTCATTGACGGCAGCGGCGTTGGCTACAGTTGACACGGAGACGACGGTAACGGTTACGGATTCAGGACATGGTGCTATACAGAATGACTTTGTGACGTTTACCGGACTTAGTGCGGTCAACGGAATCCTTGCTGCCGACCTTAACACGGAGCACCAGATAACAAGTGTTACCGATGCCAATATTTACACCATTACCGTGGGGAGTGCCGCAACCTCGACCGGAACTGGTTCGGGAGGAGATGCGTTCACAGCGACGTATCAGATCAATACTGGCCCTGCTTCGACCGCTGGCGGTACTGGTTGGAGTGCTGGCTTGTGGGGCGGTGCTGTTACTGGTGCTGTTTCCACCACATTAAACGGCGCGATATCAAGTCCAACGTCCACGTCGAATATTGCCCTGACGAGCGCTACTGACTTTGCTGCGGGTAGCACCACCTTGAGTGACGGTATAACGGATGCCGACACGTCGTTTACAGTGGCTAGCTCGACAGGCTTTGCGGCAGCCGGAACGGTATCGATTAACACAGAGATTATCGGCTACAAAACCCTGTCTGGTAATGTATTCAGTGACTTAACTCGGGGCGCTTTTGGTACGACTGCTGCTCCTCACACGGCTTCTGATGCTGTTACTTATCTCGGGGTGATCCTCGTAGATAATGAACTGATCACTTATACGGGTGTTTCGACTAATGATCTCACTGGAATAACCCGGGGCACTAGGGGGACAACGGGAGCTACTCATGCCGATGCCGCACCTGTACAGGATGCGAGGGCCTTTATTGGCTGGGGAGATCCTGCGGAGATCGCCGTGAGAACTGAGCTACCTCTGTGGTCGCAGGATAACTATGGCGAAGACCTTCTTGCTAACGTGAGGGATAGCGCTATTTATGTCTGGGAAAGGGACAACGGTCTGCTCACTGCGGCTGTTGATTTGGCGACTGAGACGGACGCCAGCAACGTGCCCACCGTTGCCAAGCAGATACTGACCTCGGATAGGGACGGCCACATTATTGCTTTTGGTTGCAATGCCGTGGGTTCTTCTGCTCAAGATCCCCTTCTTGTCCGTTGGTCCGATCAGGACAGCAGGATTAATTGGGATATTGACGAGACCACTACTGCCGGTGATTTGGTTCTTGGATCGGGTTCTACTTTCGTCAAGGCCGTTGAAACCAAAAGAGAAATATTGATATGGACTGACACCTCCCTTCATTCGATGACGTTTCTCGGACCTCCCGATACGTTTGGTCTGGCCCAGATTTCGGGGGCCATTACGATTATTGGTCCCAATGCCGTAGCCAGTGTCGACGACCTCATCTTCTGGATGGGCAGGGATACCTTCTATCGTTACGATGGGCGCGTTCAGGCGCTCCCGTGTGCGGTGCGCTTCAAGGTCTTCGGCAACCTTAATGCTAATCTCTTGCGGACCATCTATGCGGGGGTCAATTCAGAGTTTACGGAGGTTATATGGTTTTATCCGTCGTCCACGGCGACTGAAAACGATTCGTATGTTGTCTATAACTATGGGGAAAACCTGTGGTATTATGGGTCGTTAGCTAGAACAGCGTGGATCGACAGGGGCATCAGAACCTACCCTCAGGCAACGGGGACGACTGCTTCGCCTTATCTTTATAACCACGAGAATGGGAATGACGACGATGGCTCCGCTATTGATTCTTATATTGAAAGCTCTCAGTTTGATATAGGGCAGGGGGATAGCGTCAGTTTCGTGGACCGCGTCCTTCCTGACCTCACGTTCGATGGGTCGACATCTATGGACCCCACGGCGACGTTCACCATCAAGGCGCGTAACTATCCCGGTGCTGCCTACGATGAATCTCAGGATGAGACGGCCACCCGTACTGCTACCACCCCTGTGGAGCAGTTCACCAACCAGTTGCACGTCCGCATTAGAGGGCGCGGCGTTGCTCTCAGGGTATCGAGCACCGAGATTGGCGTGCAATGGAGGCTGGGAGTACCGCGCCTTAACATAAGGCCGGATGGCAGGAGATGAACTTCAAGGGCGGCCTGCCGGTCTTCCCTTCCCCGCCAGAAGGGTATGAGAGGGCATATGCCGATGATCTGGTGAGGACGCTTAATGCGTTCGTGCAACAGGTAGCCAACCCGGGGGCCTTGCGCGGCACTACGTTGGTGCTGACGGACTTGCCCACGAGTGGCTTTCAGTTGGCGACAGGTTCTGTTTTTAACGACAGTGGCACATTGAAGATCGTGCTTGTTAATGTAGGATACTCAGGTTCCGTTTCGGCAGCTAGTGCAATTGGAACCGTAACGGTTACAACAAGTTAGGAAATACAATGCCAGAAGATATCGGCGGCGCTGGAACAGATTGGGACGGCATTGATGTTGGTGGCGGGGGTGGGTTTGCTCCTGCTGATATTGGTGCTGATTATGGTGGGCCGGAAGGCTGGGGCGTCGACTATGGTGGCGGCGGTGGTGGTGGTACAGGGGGACTCTCTTCAGAAGGGGTAGGGGATATTATTGAGGCAGCTACTGCTGCTAGGCTTCAAGGTGCGGGTCGTCCTTTCTCTCTACCTATTGCTCAAGCGGAACTTGAGGAGGAGAGTTGGCTCGGAGGGCTTGGGAATTTTTTTGGATTCGGTCCATATAGGGCGGAGAATGATCCTCAGTTTGGTTTTAAAGAGCGTCGTGGTGTAGGCGATCCATATGCGGAGACGGCTGTCGCACAATTGGGATTGCAAACGCCACCGCAAGACTTTGGGGGTCGAGATGATGAACCTCTCCCACCTCAACTACGGCGTCCTCCACCTCTGCCTGCCTTGGAAGAGGCGGCTACCTACCGTGATCCTTATGGGCCACAGGTTTTTAACCCGCAGCCGTATGAGGGTTATGATTTTACTACAGCGGGCTTTAGGGGGTTGCCTAGTGATTTATTTTATCGGCCCCAAGTGGCACAAGGAGGCGGTTTGATGGGGCTACGCAACCAAGCCAAACAGGTGGCGCGCCAAGGACGTGGCGGCGACACCATGCTCATGCATATGCGCCCCGATGAAGTGGCGGGACTTGCTTCTCTGGGGGGAGTCACTAGGAACCCTGATACTGGATTGCCTGAGAATTTCTTGGGGCCGTTGTTAGGGGGTATGTTGGGTGCATCCTTGGGGCCTGCTGGGTGGTTAGGAGGGGCTTTAGCAACGGGGGCTGGTGCAGGGCTTGGACAAGCTGCACAGAGTTATATGCTGGGAGAAGAAGATCCTCTCAAAAAGGGGCTACTAGCAGGATTAGGGACGGCAGTAACTGCTGGTCTTTTCAGAGGAGGTGCGGAATTTTTAGGTGGCGCACCAACGGGATATGAGCCAATTAAAGCTGGTAGCCTTCAAGCAGGTCAAGTTGTGGGTGAGGGGGGTCTTGGAGCCAGTCAGCAATTTCTTCCAATAGAAGAAATGGTTGCTCAGGGAACAGATCCCTTGACTGGGTCATATAATCTCGCTGACTATCAAAGGACTTTTGGTGCTCCCCAGTTTGCTGGGGGTTCGGGGCTATCTGGCATTCAAAGTGGCGCTCAAAAAATGACTGCGTCTATGTTGGATAATCCGTTTACCGCTGCTGGGGCGTTTAGTGGACTGGGTGGGATGGCTGCCGAACAGGCTATGCTACCTAAGTATACTGGCCCTCTGCCTACGTCAGGTACAGGTGGAACCTATCGCGATCCCAGACTTGTGCCCGACACCCGTCGGCCCACACAATTAGCTCAGACTGCTGACTTGACCCAGTATGGCTACGGTCCCGAGGGACGCTTCTTCTATCCTAATATCATGGACCCCCATCGTTTGGGTTACACGCAATACGCTCAAGCTGGCGGCCTTCAGTCTCTCCCCATTGATGACGAGGTTGAAGAGACCGAAACAGTTGAAGAGGTCGAGGGCAGCATAACCGATCTCCCGGTAGAAGCGCCTACGGAGCTTGCTGAAGGCGGCATTGGTTCCCTTCCCATAGCGGGAGGCGCTGAGGCTTTGATTGAAGATGTCACTCAACAGGCTATCGCGGCCATAAAAGGTGACCATCCAGAGCCTGAAATAGCTATCACCCGCTTTGCCGAGGTCTTTGGTCCCGGTGCTTTCGAGGGACTGCGCCGTATAATTATACAGGAAGAGCGCGCAAGGGGGTTGGGTCGTGCGCACGAGGGCCTTGTTCGTGGTGCAGACGGTGGCCGTGACGACTTGCGGCGAGGTAACATCGACGGCAGGGAGGCGATTAATGTGAGCAGCGGTGAACACATCTGGTCTGCCGATGATGTGGCATTGGCCGGTGACGGCAATACCGAGGCAGGAGCTAGGCGGTTGGATGCGGCGCGCAATAAGCTAAGGATGATGGCACATGGAACTATCAAGCGCCCCAACTACATAGGCGAGGAAGGGGTTGAGGAAGTCTTTGAAGAAGTAGGGGTTGCGTGAAGGTTTCCATTGTCCCCTACGATAGGGTGGCGGAGTGTTGGGATGAAGTCGCTCCGTTGCTCAAGCCTGCTGTGGAGCAGTCCTTAGGAAGGTTCACTCTTGAGGATGTGTACCATTTGGTAGTCACACAAGAGAGCCACCTGTGGGTGGTGTTGGATGAGGACGAGATTATCGCAACATGTACCACCACATTCACGCAGTACCCGCGCAAGAGAATGCTGACGGGCCAGTTTCTGGGTGGCACCCGTTTAATGGAATGGATGGGGGATCTTGATGAGATGCTGCAAAGGTGGGGTATGGATCATGGTTGCGCAGGCATTGAACTGACGGGACGCAGGGGATGGGTTCGCGCATTGAGAGACATCGGATGGAACGCGACGTTCTTTATTACGGAGAAAGGCTATGAGTAAAGGTGGAGGTGGCGGGGGTGTCAACCCTACGCCCACTAAGAGCACGGTTACACAGACTAGTCTTCCCGAATACGCACAGCCTTACTACGAGCGTCTTTTAACGCGAGGCGAAACGGTTACCGATCAGCCCTATTTGGGTTACCCGGGACCACGCATTGCCCCATTTGCACCGGAGCAGAGCCTAGGATTTGGGTTGCAGACACAGGCAGGCGCAACCGCTCCTCAGGGAATGTACGCTGCGCAGGACTATTACTCCAATATTCTTAACCGTCCGTATGCTCCCCCACCCCCTGCTGGTGAGGTGGGGGCGCCTCCTCAGGCTCCTGTAGGGGGTGCTGAGGGGCCTTCTCCTGCTGCCGGGTTCGGACCACGCCCATTTCAAGCACAGGGCTACAGCGGGCTTATAGGGGAATACAGGCCATCTTATGATTATAAGGACTATTTTGATCCCTATTTGGAGGATGTTCTTGGTGGGCAGCGGAGGAGTGCTGAAACGCAGTTTGGGTTACAGGCCCAGCAAAGGGAAGCTGCCCGTGTGGGGCGTGGAACGCGCACGGGAAGCCGTGCTGCCGTGGAAGAATCATTGGCACGCGGTCAATTCGAGGAGCGTATGGGCGATCTTGAAAGCCGTCAACGCTCGGAGGGATTTCGTTTAGCTCAACAGCAGGCAATGGATCAGTTCCAGCGGGATCGTGCTGCTCGCGTACAGGCTGCTCAACTTGGGGGAGCAGAGAGGTTGCAGGAGGCGCAGTATGGATTACAGGCTGCGGCTGCCGCCGCTGGAATGGACCCTCAAATATTACAGCAACAGCTTTCTCAAGCTGGGGCGTTGCAGGGAGTGGGGGCTGCTTATCAGAAAATGGATCAGGCCAACCTTGATTTGGCCTATCAGGACTTCCTTAATCAGCGGGACTTTGAGCGTAGGCAGCTTCAGTTCTTGGCTGGCCTATTACAGGGAGTGCCCGTTACACCTCAGTCCGAGGTTTACCAATACCAAGCACCGGGATCATTTACGGGTCAGTTGGCTGGTGCTGGCCTTGGTGCTCTTGGTGCTTACAAAACCCTTACTGGATAGCGCTATGACCAATATCTTACAGATAACAGAGATTCTGAAGGGTCTTTCTAAGGAAGTTTTGCTACAGCAAGTACAGAACCCCGGGGCTGTTGATACATATTTAATCATTAGTGAGTTGGATCGCCGTAAGCGTATGGAAGACGCCTATAGGGCTGATGTAGAGGAAGCGGAGACTACGGTTGCTGATGATGTTATTAGTGGCGCATCACCACAGCAGCCCCGTCCTCTAATGGGGCCGCAGGCTATGATGCAGGGCCGTCCACCTCAGATGATGCAGGGCCGTCCTCCACCTCAAATGATGCAGGGGCCTCCTCCTCAGATGATGCAGGGACGTATGCCCCCGCAAGCCCAGCAGGGTATCAGGGCGCTACCCCAACGGCAGATGTCACCGGGTGTTCCTCCTCAGATGCAGGCTCTTGCCAGAGCAGTGCCTCCACCAATGGCCCGTCAGGCTGTTCCCCCCATGATGATGGAGCAAGGTGGTGTTGTGAGGATGGCTAAGGGAGGTAGGGTTAAGTCTATTGAGGAGGTGATTGAGAGCCTAACTGATGAAGATAAAGACAGAATTGCGAGGGTTGTTGATCAGGAAACTGGGGATGATGTAAAGGGCATATTTGCAGTAACGGCAGTAATTATAAATCGTCTCAGAGATGGCAAATGGGGGGATAGTGTTAAGGAAGTTCTTGAAGCAAAACAACAATTTGAGCCAGTGGGGAAGGCAGGACATGATGTAGACAAGCTTTTACCAGCAAGCGGCTGGACGAGATACTTCGTGTCGGGGGCGCTCTTTGATGGGCGGTCGTTCAATGCGGCGAATCCTGTTGGTGGCTCGCTCAATTTTGAGAACCCCACCTTAACTGCCAAACGAGGGACTATTAGCAAGAGTCTTAAAGATTTCTATGATTCTCAAGGCAACCTCACAACGCCCTTGACACCTGATAAGGTGGATATTGGCGGGAATGTTTTCTTTACTGCCGGGGATAAACCGCTAACAGAAGAAGAGGCTGCTATTTCTGCGGTGCCTACAGCACAGCCTCCAGTACAGCTTGCTGAACAACCTATTGTGTCACCTGATGAAACGCTGATGGCCGTGGATTGGTTAAATCGAATTGAGGAAGCAGTTCCCTTATCTGGGACATGGCTTCCGCCGCAGTTCATGTCTGGAGCTACAACTGGAGCTACAGGTGGACTGCCACAGGTAGCAGCATCTGGCACAAGCATAGGTCAGGCGGGTGGCATAGGTGAAAAAGTGCTACAAGGCGCAATTGATTTAGGGGGCGCGGGTAGGCGGTTAGTGGGGCGGCTTGGGCTGCCGGTTCCTGAACGCTTCAAGGAAGAGACTGTGCTTTCTGGTTCGCCTGATGCTCCGCCATCAACAGTACAGCCTCTAGTCCCAGAGCTTGCAGGTATTCAGACTGGTCGTTTTTCTGAAGCAGCCCCGATTAACGATGTGATATACAGAAAAAACATGGAGCAGCAACGTGCTGCGGATAAAGAAGCATTTAAGAGGATTTATGCTGAGAAAGTTGGGGGATTGCCCTTTGTCGGGGGTTATAAAATTGCTGATCCTATTCCTGATCCACCTAACTTGCAGTTAGCTCTGAGTCAGAGTGAGAGGCCGTTAGTAGCGGCATCTACTCCGCCGGGTTTTGCTCCTCCTGATATGGGTGAAGCTTATGCGAGGACCGTTGCTTTCGGGGGGCCGGGAAGTTGGAGGCAGGGTGCTCTCAGGAATATGGCTGCTGGGAAGCCGGGTGCACTTGATGACGCTACTGTTGATGATGCTGCGGGAATACCCTCTGCTGCGAGTGCTCTCTTGGCGGGCCAAAAAGAAAGAGACCAACAGAATCTATGGGAATTTTTAGCGCGCGCTGGATTTGGGACGGCGGCGGCAGCGCAACTGCCCGGAGCAACTGCCCTTGGTTCATTGGGACGAGGTGGCTTGGAGGGCATGAAGGGATTAGCTGCCTCCAGAGCGGCGGGTGCTAAAGAGGACTTGGCACGGGCTACATTGGAATTACAGGCGGCGGCTCTTAAGAGAAAACCAGACGCCTATCAGAGATTTGAAGAAGATATATTAGCAAGCCACAAGGAAAGTCCTCATTGGAAAAGGTGGTTTGAGGATGTCGATGGTAAACCCGGTAACCCCCTCCCCGGGGCAAGAGAAGCAATAAGAAAGGCTTGGGGCGCTGGCAGTGCTCAATCTCCTTATGCTGCATCAAAGGCTTCCCTTCAAACTTATCATCAGTGGGTACGGAGCCTCGCAGGAAAACGGGTTGAACGTAGGCTAAAGGATCTGTATGGAGATGATCCTGATAAGGTGAAGAAAGAGCTATTAAAGGAATATAAAAAGGAACTAGAACAAATCAGAGCGGCTACTGGTGTCGCTCCACAGACGGCAGCAGGTGTTCACACGACTATTCGTGATCCTAACAGTGGCGACATTGTTGCCGCGCCACGACAAGTCTATCCATTCTAGATGTGATGAGTTGCTGAATGGCACAGCTTTATGAATTTGAAGGGCAGCAGTTCTCGTTTCCTGATGACGCTACGCAAGATGAAGCTCTAGCGTACATCAATCAACAATTCCCCTACGAAGCTCCCCCTCCTCAGCCTAGCGAATCGGGGTTTGGTGAACAATTCGCTGGCTCATTTTGGGGCACTCTTACCCAAGAGAACCCACGTTTGGCTGGGCGCGCCATCGAAGGGCTGGGTCGTTTCTTTGGCTCAGATACAGTCACTGACTGGGGTTCTGAGATCGTCAGTGACTTTGAAGCAGAGCCTGATAAAGAAGCTTTTGTTGCTCGCGTCCCCTCCCTCACTCAAATCAAAGACCTTGATACTTTTCTGGATTACGTCGGTCAAGGATTAGGGCAAGGCGTTGCTTCCTTAGGTGTGCCATTGGCTGGTGCTGTTGCTGGTGGGATAGCAGGGGCACCCGGTGGCCCTATCGGCGTAGGGGTAGGGATGCGTGTTGGGGCTGGTACGGGATCTTTCCTCCAGAACTATGGCGATACTTATGATTATCTGGTTGAGCAGGAAAAGGTAGATCCTGACACGGCGGCTAGCATAGCTTTGGGTCCGGGTGTGGCGATGGCCGCTTTGGATATGGCCGGTCTCTCTGCCCTCACTGCTCCCTTCAGGAAAAAAACCAAAGAAAAAATCGCACACTCAGTTGCCAAGCGGATGCTCCAGTTCGGCAAGAAGGGCCTCACTGTAGAGGCGCTTACCGAAGGTGCGCAGCAGATCATTCAGGAGACGACGGGTGAATACACCGAGGCTACGGGCGCTTCCCCGGAAGACATCCAGTTGGCACAGCGGGTGGAGAATATTGCTAATGCCATTGCTATTGGTGGCCTTACTGGTGGGTTTGTTGGTAGCGTGGGTGGCCCCTTTGCTCGCCCCACACCGGATCCAGTACCCCCACCCGACCCCACTGAAGGACTCCCCGAAGAATTTGAAACGGTAGCAGAAGAGGGGCCGCCGCTCGCGCCGCCCGCGATCCTTGAAGAAACGGCTGAAGCGATACCTCTTGAGCCTATTCCACAGCCTCCTATTCTGGATGAGACTGCGGCAGCTATCCCGACTACCCGCCTCCCCGAACCCCCCATCATAGAAGAAACCATTGACGCAACGCCGCCTGCTGCCCTGCCGGGTATCAGTCCTGTCGATGAAGACGTGGGTGGAGAGGCACCGGCTATTCTGGAAGAGACCAAAGAGATCATTACGTCGGCTATTGATCCTGTGCATGTGGACATCGGTCCTGCCGAGAAGCAGATTATTCCAGATATCTCCACTCTTACCGATACTGTTCGGACTGCCACCATCAAGCCCGATATCACCCCCGCCATCCTCAGTCAGATACGCAAGAACCTGCTACGTCGCTTTGGCTCGTATTCTAATCTAGGAGACAAGGTACCACTGATAATTACCGATACCATTGCTGGCATATATGGTCAGAAGGTTGGGGACGAGGCGATATTTATTCCTCAAGAGGCCGCTGTTAAGCGAGCGATCTTGATTGCTCTTGATGGCTTACCTCCAGCCACTCTCAAGAATCCCAAATGGATGGCTCGTTACATGGCTGGTCTGCTTGACCACGAGACCATCCATGCGCTGGTCGATATGAAGACATTGGATGCTGCCGATATAAAAGCTTTAACAGAAGCGGCCAATGAAGTTCCTCATTGGACGGGGCAGCTTAGAGACGATGGCTCCGTTAAGAGCGTCATGGAGGTGGTGCGCGAGACTTACTCCGATCTCTCTGAGACGGAGCAGCTTGAAGAGGTGGCTGCCGAGTTGTTCAGGGGACACGCCAGCGGGCAGAACTTTCTCAAGGGCCGCCCCCTGACAATATGGCAGCGTATCCTCAATTTCTTCAGGAATTTGAAGGGGGGTCTTGCTGACGCCAAAATCTACAACGCCGCGCAAGTGTTTGATCGCATCATTGATCCCACTCCTGCTGGCTTTATTCCGACTGGGGCGCGAACAGAGGACTTCCCAGAGGAACTGGAGGAAAGTCTAAGTAAGAAGCTTGAGAAGGAAAAGCAGGAGGGGGTTAAAGAGGCGCGCGCGTTCAGCGGTAGTCCCGTGCCGTGGGGTAAGGCTTTGGATCGGGTGTTCGGCAAGCCAGATCTGGCTTTTCAGGGTACTGGAGAGGACACCACTATGGAGGGGTGGGGTTATTATGCGGGGCAGGTGCGGGATACGGGTGCGGCTTATAGGGCTGATCGTGCGCAGGAGTGGAGGAATCAGGATGCTGTCAGGGAGATTGTTATAGATGGTGTTCCTCAAAAAACGTGGGAAGAGCCGGGTCTCCAACATCTTGGTGATGAATACAAAGGTGCAATAGGCGGCGTTCTTCCCAACCCCCTCAGACCTGTTGGGGGACGTTATCCCGTGGTGCCTGCCTCGGAAATGCCGTCATTAGAGGAACTGGTTTCTCCATTAACGTATGCTAATTACATTCTGCAAATGGTTCTTGAGTATGCAGGGGGGCGTAGGTCGCTTCCTCATCCATCTCTACGGGGTAGGTGGGAGACTGGAGACCTTAGGCCCAGTGCTGTGGACCTTAGCTCCGGTATTGTGAGCCATGAACGGGGCCATAAAATAGCAGCGCTTAACGATCTCTTTGGTAGTTATCGAAATCCACAAGAAGAGAAAGCTCTAGGTGCTGATCCACAGCGGTTATTAAAGTTGGCGAGAGATTATTTAAGCGGATCGTTAGACTCGCTTGTATATCAAATCGGACCAGCAGCGGATGCAGTTACTTCTGAGGCACTCCAACTAATAGATCAATGGATTGCTGCTGGTACAGATGTCAGGGCAGCCATAGACGCGCCTACCCTCTATGAAATAGACGTTCCAGATGCCGACATGGCGCTGTTTATGGATGCTGATCTGGCATTCGACAAGCAATCTCCAGAAGTGCAGGAGGCTCTGACCAATGTGGTAAGCGGAGTGCCTCAGAAGTACATACCATACCAGTTGGACCCCAAGAGAACCGTTAATGGTATTTATCGCGCGCTTACTGAGGCGATTGAGAAGAAACAAGGCATAGAGCGGGGAGAGGCCAAGAAGGTTCTTTCTTTGGCGTTGGCTGACGAAGGTGTTCCGGGTCTTAGATATTGGGATCAGTTGAGTCGGGATAAACCAATCGGTGTTTTTTATAATGGCGAAGAGATAGATGAAAACAATCCGTACCATTTAGGCTATCTCGCAGCATCTCGTGCTGTGCGTGCTACCGCAGGGGATGTTGATCTTGCGCTAGAGCAGGCCACGGCTTCGGTGGAACGGTTGCAAACGTCTCTTGCTCTAGCGACAGAACCTGCTTTTGGTCCTAAAGGAAGAGCGGCAAATAGACGCTATACCCAAAATCTAAGATCTACACTCAGAGATGCTCGCGATTTAAAAGAGACTTTAGAAGAATGGTCAGCGGACCCGGGGTCGATAGAGTTACGCGATAGTCGTACTTATAACTACGTTATTTGGGATCAGGACGTTCTCGACCGCAGCGAGGTCAAGAGCATAGACGATGTCCCTGTCAATCAGATAGCTTCCAACCTGTCGGTCGTTAATGCTGAGATCCCCGGCCTTGCTGCTTTACAGGAGCAGGCCCAAACGGGCAATCAAGACGCCATTCACCTGTTGCAGGACATTGCCACTGATGCCCTGACCTACTTGTTGAGCGGTATTCCCACAGCTACTTTCCAGATACTCCCCTCGCAGGGGGTTTATGCGGGAGAGGGTGAGCCATCAGTTGGATTGCTGGTGGGCTTTGCTGAACCGGACAGGCAGGATACGCTGGTTGCCCTCAAGCAGTTCTCCACCAACTTCAATCAAGAACAACTCCACGTTTTGGATGGTGACCCCAACAATAACATTCCCGGGTTCGTTCATCCAGATGGGTCGTATAACACTATTGCAGTTCGCTATCTTTTGCCTAAACCATTATCGCGGGCAAAGATCGATGAGGTCATTAAGTCATCAGGCTTGCCCGGCCTAACGGTAACTGATACATATTTAGAGGCATACTACTGGGGAGATCCTAATGACACAGCCGCCATCCAAGAGTTCCAACAACAAGCCAACCGCGCCCGCCAATCCCTTGGAAAAAGCATATCACGAGCTAACAGAAGCATTAGAAGATTCTGGGCTTACGGTAGTGGATTTGCCGCCACAAACGGGTATCAAGAGATATCAGGCACACTTCGTCTCCCGGCGTACCACGAAGGAAACAGAACCAGTCACCGAATAGCTCAATTCCTGCGTGGGCTGCCCTTTGCCACTGCCGTCCCACAAACCACCCTCACTCCAGAAGAAAGAACATCCTTTGAGAGGATAGCCGACAACTACGACGCTATGCCGGATGATGACAGCGGGAATCCTGCTGTTAAAAGAGCCTATACGGAACTTCAGCGAGAGTCGATTAGTCAGTTCGACGCCCTGCCTGTCAAGGTAGAGGTGTTCGAGGGAGAGGGGGAGCCATACGCTAACAGCGCAGCCATGAGAGATGATGTTATGAACAACAATCATCTCTATATCCTCAAGACTGACGAAAGTGACTTCTCTTCCAACCATCCCCTCATAAAACAGAGCGGGCGTGTCGATATGAACGGCACGTTCTTGTTGTACAATGATGTGCTACGGGCTGTGCATGACTACTACGCTCACACCATGTCACCTCTTTCGTTGGGTAAGTTCGGGGGAAAGGCAGCCTACGTTAATCATGCGCGTATGATGGCTAGTCCGTGGGCGCGCTGGGCTTTGGCTACTGAGACACTGGGAAACAACGCTTGGTTCAATTTCCACCGTCTCGGCATTGACCCAGCCAAACGGGCAGACTCACTGCCTATTGAAGAGCGCCCCTTTGCGCCTCAGAAAATAGGGCTTCTTCCTATCGAAGACACCATGATCGGGGATCCTCTTATCGACGAGGAGATGAGTGCCATAGATAAGGAGAAAGTAGGGAGGTCACGCGGCAGAAGGTTTACTGGTGAGGAAGTAGCGGCAGCTTTCGCTCACAGTACTTATGAGCCTGAGGTTGAGGAGGTAAGGATTAATCCCTCTCGACATGTGATAACAAGGATGGCGCAAAAGTACAGGAGAGATCATGCTGAAGGACTGGTTGGGCGTGTGGGAAAGAGAGCCGAGTTACGTTTTGCTTACGATAACAAGGGCGAGCTTTATGTGTGGGACGCTTATGTTATATCGCACGAGGGTATGGCTCAACTGGTTAGGCATGTAAGTAATGGGCAGGTTAAGCTGCCACCTTCTATGGGGGAGAACACTGGCTATATTCACGCGGAGCTTGCGGATGATGGGAGTGAAATATTCGAGGTTTACGCTCCTAATTGGGAGGGACTGTCTACGCAATTTAATGAATTAGACGACCTCCTTCTCAAAAGACCAGTTCGTGAGTTGGATGATGATGGCAACCCGCGCGTCAGGTTGCAGGGCACCCCGCAAACTGATCTTCTTTTCCAGCCAGAACCCATTGAGACTGCGTTAGATAAATTTTGGAGAAAGCAGGACTTTGTTAGCCTCCCCGGGATAGAGCTACATGAGGAGAATGAATTAAATTTCATCATTGGGGAGTGGGATAATGATCCTACTATTCAAAACCTGAGAACCCTTGAGGCTCTGACGATTCCATCAGAAGGATATCTTGAAAATCCCTTGGGTGATGCATATCGAGTTTACTCAAGATTGTTACGGGAAGATTTAGGAACTCTTCTTGGTACTCCTGACGCTCCTAACGCTGATCTATCTGCACCCATTAGTGGCTGGTATGTGCCCTTCGATGACATTGGCATTGCTAAAGATCGTGCTGAATTAGGGCCTCCAATAGATATTCAACAGGATGATGTAAAGTTTGCGGTGGAGAGGTCGCCAACAAAGAGAGAATTGATTGTCGAAACCCCCACTACTCCACGCGGACCCTCTGAAGATGTTGAGAGGGCTAACGTAGCTCTTGATACTTACCCTGATGATGTGAAACTAGTTGCTTTTCGGATAGATGAGGAAGCGTTTAACGCTGAAAATCGTAATGCACAAAGATTAGCCGATGCCATACGGGAGCGTAAGGTCAAACAATCCCGCCGCTACGCCAATTTACCGGCCTCTGCGTTTGCTCTGGAAACCAGACGCGACATTGCTGGCAACCCCACCATCGTATGGGGGAGGGTGCGTGTAGCTGGCAACGAGTATCGTGTTCTTGTGCCACGGGGTACTCCACAGGATTTCGGTCTCGCCCATGCTTCCGAGCACGACGAGGAATTTGCTGCCTTCACTCCCTATAAGAATGCAACGCAGGGTGTGGCTGCATTGTTGGATGCTTATTGGAACCGTGAGAAAGGCGCTCCGAGGAACAACCCTGCTATAACCATAGATCAAGGGGAGAAGATGAGGATAGCTTCCCCGACCAAGATAGGGATCGAGTGGAATGATCCTGCATCTACACATCCCATCAGAGGTTGGTTCGATCTTGTCGTTCCCGAGGAGATGCCGGGTATGCCCGCACATAGGGGCGGTCTCCAACGTCTCGCTCTCGACACTTTAGAGGCAGGGCCTTTCTATTATCTTGAGACGGCACACCCTGTGCTACCCAAAGCTACCCAAAGGAAGGTAGAGGCGCTGACAAAGATGGAGGCGCTAGGGGAATATCAGTTCGGTGACCTTTCTCCAGAAGCTATAGAAGCTTCAGTAAATGCGTTCCTTGCCAAGGGCACAAAGAAGCCAAAGATGGCGCGGTCGATGGTGGGATCTCCTCCAACGATGCCTAAGCTAGAGCTAAAGAAACCTGCCGTGACCAAGATGGCGCGGGTGATGACCGGAACTGGTAGGGATTACACAGATTTTTTTACAGCAGCGACTCTGGGAGTCAAACATCGTCCCTCTACGGGTAACGCATATATTCCAGTCATTGGTCTTACCGATTACTTTGGCGTTCCGGCTCTGTATGATAAGTGGAAGGGTAATTTCGAGCATCACATAAAGACCAGCATTCCCGGTTTTGGGGAAGTGCAGTTGGCTGTGGCAGAGGCTATCGTCAACACATACGGGGACGGTTCCACCATGTTGGATGTTGGGGCATCGGAAGGGGCTTTAATTAAAACCATCACATCTCTATCTGGGGGTGCTATCAAAACGACTGGCATTGATCCCAATATAGAAATGGCTAAGGTTTTTCAGAAAGATCCAGTTCCCGGTTCTGACTATAAATTAGAAGCCTTTGGATCACGCGAGCAGGAAGGAACTCTCGCGTGGGCAGAGGATGATGGCACTCCTATCTACTACTTCCAGCCCCCTAAAAAATATGATGTTGTCCATGAGGCTATGGTATTCCAATTCATTTCTCCTGACCGTGAGCCTCAAATCAAACGCATGAAGGAACTGGCTAAAAAGAACGGCTTGGTCATCATTGAAGAAAAAGTATTCGAGAAGGACGGGATGGCTGCTCGTCCAGCGTGGGATCAGAAGGAGGCAAAGAAAAATAAGTTCAAGTCACGCTATTATAGCGTGAAAGAGATGACCGCGAAGAGCCGAGAAACGCTGGAGGGTATGCACAAGAACATGATCTCCGAGGAAGCAACTGAAGATATCCTCGTAGATAATTTTGAAACGGTAGCTCAGTTCTGGGACAGCGGTAACTTCAAGGGATATGTAGCGTCTGATAGTGCCGCTGCTGTTAATAAGTTCTTGGCTAATTTACAATCACTAGACACTGAGTTTGCTACAGTTGAAACTCCACGGTTTATTCTTGAGCCGCTACGTCCTTCTCCAGTAGATGAACTACTACGCCCCTCTCAAGTAGACATGCGTATCCGCCAGATGGCATTCGAGAACGATGTCTTGAGCGGTGTGATCACCGAAGATACTCCCGGTGTAGACCCCGGTGAAGTGCGCGCCATCCTTGCTGATGAAGCCAACAAGGTTAAGGAAGCACGGCGCATGGTTGCGGGTGCCGTACAGCTAGGAGAGTACCCTGTCTTACCTCGTAAGCCCAGAGCGCCTACATCTAGGCGCACCTTTACTCAGCTTATTAAGGACGCCAAGTCAGCAAGAAATTATCGAGACTGGTATGAGCGCCATCGTCCTATTCTGCATGAGCTATTTGGTGATGACATGCAGCTTTTCAACGACATCATATCCATCACCAGCCAGCAGAAGCGGATTGATCGTAACATTGATCTGGCGCTGGTAGTTTATGAAGCTATCAAGACCGGCGACCCTCTTGGGATTCTTAGCAAAACTGCTACACCGAAGCTCTTATTGGATCCGGTGGTAGATAACATCAATCGTCTCATGGGAAGGCTCCCATCTAGGGAGGGAACTCTTCGGGAAAGGGCTGGTAAGCCACCTACTGAGTTACCGGGCGGCGGAGCGCGTTATTTTGCGGGCAAGAAAATACCCGACATGATACAGGCCATGCGCGATGCGGATGAAGCGGTGGTTGTTGACCGGCACATCGCTCAATTGCTTTTCAATAGAGACAGCCCGACTGAGGGAATGGTTTTAGAGGCGCAACGTCTTATCACCAAGGTGGCTAATGAATTGCGTTGGACGCCAATAGAAACACAAGCTGCCCTATGGGCTTTCAACCAAGTAAGAAAAGGAATGGACTTAAACAATGTCAGAGACTACGAGAAAGCGCTCACGGAAAGAGCGAGCAGAATCAAAGAACTCGTTAAAAGAGTTCAGGTCACTCAAAGGGCGGGCGCGGGCGTTCGACCTAGGGGCGCAGTTGCTAAAGGGGTTGCAGAAGGAGCTAAAGCAAAAGCCGCTCGACCGTTCTACGACATAACCGATACCCAATACGACAGCCTCCGCGGCCACGGGATGCGCCTCACTCTCGACCAACGTCCTGACCGGGCGACCTTAACCATACAAAGCGGCGACAACCGCATTGAGGTACGGGGTCACCCTGCTGTGGGATCACGCTATGAGGGTAGCAGGCTTGACCGCATCATCGACTCGATCCCGCAGATGGCGAACCTCTCAGCCCTCTTTGCAGGAGAGACGCGCAACATCTCTGCCTCTATGGCAGACCCCATCATCGATGCGTTGGAGCTTGAGGATGAGATCCAGCGTAGGATTTTCTCTTCCAAGGAAGCGCGCTCCTTTATCAAGGACAAGGCGGGCAAAAAGGCTTTCGAGGAAGAGCGTCAGCGCAACGTCATTGCCGAGGACTTGCGCACACCCAAGTACAGGAAGCGGGTGGTGCGTAGCCGCAAGGGCTACACCCGCAAGGACAAGCACAAGCGTCCCTACCAAGCCGCACGGGCCTTCTCGTTTTTAAACAAGGAAGAGGGCGTTGGTGATGTTGATTTAAGTATGATTTCTGCCGCACAAACCACCGACGAGACTCTTGGAAGCAAGGTTTTAACCAATCTTGGTATGCTCGGTAGCACGCCGCTAGATAGTTACACGGATTTTTTCAAGTGGTTCCGTCAAAGCGTTGTTGATATGTGGGATCCTGCGCGTCGGACTGATGTTTATTTGGCTGAGTCGGATACAAAGTACGCTAGCTTCCTGAGTGCGGCGTCGTCTGCGTGGACGGCTTTACGTTCGGCCAGAAGGGGAACGGCTATAACTGCCTATGCTCTTTCCAAGGGCGTCCCTGTTTATGCCAATGGCGGTACATCCGTTAAAAACATTCCCAAAGATGCAATGCAAACCAACATCGATGGCTCTCTGTCGCCTAGTCCCATTGCTGGTACGCCTACAGGTTTGATACCCATCATCGAACCCCTGCGTGAGGGCAATAGGTTCCGTACTTTCCATGCCTATGCTATCGGGCGCAGGGCAGCGCGCTTGCTGAGAGAGGGTAGGGAGAGGCTCTTAACGCAGGATCAGATCATCGAGTATCTAGGGTACGGCAACACGCCTCTTGAGATCCAACGTATAATCGGTGACCCAGCCTTAACGGAAGATGCCATTGCGCGAAAGATAATAGCTACGGGACAGGATACCTTCCTAGATTTCGATCAGATATTTAAGAACTATCAGGTGTGGAACAGCTACTTCGTGGATCTTTTAGTAGACACAGGGGTTATCGACCGTAAGAAGGCCGACCAATGGACAGAGACCGCGGATTACGTTCCGTTTTACAGGCAACTTGACCAAAAATATGAAGAGGTGCTGGGGGAGACGCAGGTATTTAGCGGCATTACTACGCGGCCTCCTCCCCCTCTCTCTGGCAAGGGAACGATATGGACTATCGTTACCAAAGAGACCATTAATGGAGAAGAGATAGTAACCCGTCTTCCAACGACCTTTGAGTCTCATCAGAAGGCAGTCGCAAAGGGTTATGCTAAGAAACTAAAGCAAGAGCACCCCAATCTTGAGGTGTCGGTAGTAGAAGGCGGAATGCCCATTGGAGGATTCCTTGATACCCTAACCGAGAATGCTTTAGCTGCTGTACAAACGGGCATGATGAATGTCGGGGTGCAGCGTGCGATGCGTAACCTTGTCTTGGTAGAGCCTGAGACAACGGTGAGGGCCAAGATCAGGACACCGGGGGCGATAACCTTCAGAGTCAAAGGTAAGTCTATGACTCTCTTTGTGGGAGACCAACTGCTTTTTTCATCGCTATTTAACTACTTAGAACATCAGCGGATCCCGCCGTGGGTTAATCTGTTTGGTATGCCAGCCCGTTTCCTGAGGGAGATGATCACCAGATCACCAGACTTCATGGCCGCTAACATGCTGCGTGACTCGTTGTCTGCATGGGTTACTAGCGGGCGCAAGACTGGTGCATTAGCTGGCACCATGAAAGGGATGTACAGTGCTGTGCGTGGGGATGAGTCGGCTAACGCACTGGCTTCCGCAGGCTTGATGACAGGGTTTGATTTTGGTGGCGATCCTACCAAGATGACCACCTTTATCGAAAAGGAACTTCAGAAGTATCAGTATCCTTCTGAGATGAGGCGGGCTATTCGCAACCCATTCAAGTATTTATGGGATGTAACCGGCACAGGTTCGCGGGCGTCAGATGCTGCTACCAGAATTGCTGTTTACAACAGGGTATTAAAAGAGACTGGCGATGAAGTGCAGGCTTTCTGGGAGGCACAGGAAGTTATCAACTTCTCGGCTAGGGGTTCTTCTGCCTTAATTCAGAATATCGCTGTCATGGTGCCCTTCTTGAACGCTAGGATACAGGGACTCGACGTGCTTTATAGATCGTCTATGGGGAGGCCCGGCTTTGCTGCACGACCAGAGTCCGACATTGTCAAACGCCGCTTCCTGATGAGGTCATTGCTGGTAGGAATGAGCAGTGCAGCTTACTGGACTTTGGTGCATGACGATGAGGAATACATCAATCAAAACCCCGAGGTAAAGGACAACTACTGGATCATTCCATCGTCGTGGATCCCCGGATATGACGGGCCGCCTATCAAGATACCCATACCGTTTGAGGTTGGATACCTGTTCAAGACCATACCTGAGAGGTTAATGGCTTTGTTCCTCGGGCAAGATGTCCCTCTTGATGTGACGCAATCCCTGAGAAGGGGGTTGGTTAATACGTTCGAGTTTAATCCTATACCTCAAGCGGTTCTTCCTCTAGGAGAAGCTCTCGTTAACTATAGTTTCTGGACGGGACGTGAGATCGAAGGGCAATACCTAAAGGGCATTGAGCCGGGGTATCGTTATGCCAGTAGAACGTCAGGACTGGCGCGTGAGTTAGGGGAGGCGATCAATTACTCTCCGATCAAGATCGATCACATGATCAAGGGATACGGCGGTACGCTGGGTACGGTATTGCTTGATACGGTTGATCAGTTGGTGCGCTCGGTTGATGATGAACTGGGTGAAACGCAGACTCGCAAGCTTACCGAGTATCCATTTATCAGGCGCTTCTTTGCGCGCCCCGATGCCCGTGGTTTGGTGACACAGTTCTATCAACTAAGGGAAGCTGTGACGCAGGCGGTGGGTACTTATGATATGTTGGAAAAAGGTGAGCTTACCATCGTTAAGAGTGAGGAGTTCGCCGACAAGAGGGCTGCGTTGCTGGATTTGGAGCAAGAGGTGAATGCTATTGCTCAGATACTTGCTGACCTCAGGGAGGAGAGAAAGAGTATAATGGAAGGCGACATGTCAGGTGAGGAAAAGAGGGCTTTGATTGACGACATTACGCAGGATGAGTTACTGGCTGTACAGGATCTACCAGCTATGAGACAGGAAGCTTTTCAGCTAGGGAGGTAGAGATGATCACTTTATTAGGCAGCTTGCTTGGATTTTCTACTTCATTCCTGCCAAAGGTGATGGAGTTTTGGCAGAATAAACAGGACCAAAAGCATGAGCTAGCTGTAATGGAGATGCAGATTAAGCAACAGAAAGAGGTTGCTGCACAGAAGTTGGAGGCAGTCCATGTTGAGGCAGACATACGAGAGATCGAAGCGCTTCAGAAGTCCATGCAGCCATCGGGCGTCCGGTGGATCGATGGTCTTCGCAGTAGTGTGCGCCCTGTTATTACCTATGTTTTTATGGGGTTGTTCTGTTTCGTTGAGATCGCCGCCTATCTTAGTCTCACTGCCAGTGGACTATCTGGATTGGATGCGGCCCAGCTTATTTTCGACGACGAGGTCATAGCACTTTTCAGCGCCGTCGTCAGTTTCTGGTTCGGGAGTAGGGCCATCTCCCGGCTTAGTCGGTGATGTCAGTCGCTAACTTCCTGCTTGCAAAGCACGGCTGGGACGGACACTGCAATGCAAGTGGGATACACATCATCAAAATCTTCGAGGGATTTTCATCCGTCCCGTACAGATGTCCTGCGGGAGTGGCGACACAGGGATTTGGATCGACTCGTTTGGGTGACGGTAGCCGAGTTACGATGGATAGCCCAGAGATCACAAAGGATGAGGGCGAGGATCTTCTTCAACAGGGGCTGGTATCTGTCGAGCGTTCTGTACGAAATCTGGTTCGGGTGGCGCTCAACGAGAATGAGTTCAGTTCGATTTGTTCATTCACATGGAACCTCGGATCAGGACGACTCCAGTCTTCTACGTTACGGGCCAAGCTTAACCGGAACGACAGAATAGGTGCAGCTAATGAGTTCCCCAAGTGGCGCAGAGCCGGGGGAAAGATATTGCGCGGACTCGTTCGGAGGCGTGCAGTTGAAAGAGACCTCTTCATGACTCCCTCTCCTCACCAAATGGGTTACTAGATGAGTGCCCCTGAAGACACTATTTTTGGAAGTGACTTGGTGGTGTGTCCGTGGTGCGGCGGGGTCACCAGACCACAGTTCATACAGTCCAAATATATTTGCGGAAGATGCAACAGACCTGTCTTGGATTGTTGCGACGGTGAGCAAGCCCAGCCGGTACAGGATACCAAGGACGAGAAATGATGGCACCCGCTACTTCTCTTATAGCTTTGATGGTGCTGCTGTGTAGTGGTTGTGCTGTCGCTCAACAGGTTGATCCACATATAGCGCAGGGTTATGTGCCGTTAAGGCCCACCGGCATATACCAACATAGAAGCCCTTGTGCTAACTATGAAATCTTAAAGAAAAGTCTTCAGCGAGGGGGTGAAAGGTTACTGGTGTCGATGATCGCAAAGAACCCTACGAATATCTATGAGGTGTGGGTGGATAAGGATCAGAATGATTGGACCTTAATACTCCACACTTCCATAGATGATGAGGGCTGCGTCGTGGGAAGTGGGCTTGGGCTGGTGTTGGAAGGCTCCCCTAAAGAGGAAGCAAGTCATTAACTCCTGACCCTTCGCATTCCTCGCACTCGACCTCTTCTTCGTAGTAGATCGGCTCCGCAAACCTGTCGTAGTTTTGAGGAGCAGATTTAACCTTCTCCACTATCTCACGTCCTGTTCCCTGACAGGTAAGACAATGAACTACCATAGCGAGCCGTCGAGATGTCTTTACATTAGTGTATCAGAGATTATTCTTCCGGCCTGTTCTTCAGTCATCCCTTCGTCCATCAATCTGTCGATCATTGACCGGGGCTTCTCTTGCGGTGACGGCTGATGGCCGCCGGGTTGCGCGTCGGTTGCGCTCTTCCTCTTGGCGGAGGGTGTCGATGGCCTCTTGCGTGGGAAAGTCATGTTGATTCTCCAAGTTATTGCCAGCTTCTGAACTATAGATAGCTGCTACCTGATCGTCAAACTAGGTTTTCCTGTAAGTTTCGGCAAAGCTGAGATCTCTATAGTCACTGGTTTGACGGCACCGACTACAGATCCTGTTGCCGGAACCCCAACTTTCAAAGATCCTCTTGCACAAAAGGCACAAGCGCTCTTTGAGAACGCTTGTCCCTTTAGGTTTTTGGTAGAGTGGGTTGCTCATTGACGCAAGCGTTCCTTGTCCAGTTCTTTGTACCCCTCTTCAGCCTGTTGCCGAGAGTTGAGAGCGGTTGCGCGCTGACGTTGCAGTTCAAGCAACTCGTTAGCTTCCCCCACAGGATACATCAGCAGTACATACACACGGAAGAAGGTTTTGTGTGGGCGGATTTCCATTTCCTTTAGGCTGTACCCAGCCACATTTACCTCACGCATGATGTTCTTGGTGACTCGCTCCGTATCAGTCACTGCTACAGGTGCCAATTCCCTCCCCGTTTCAGTCAGATATTCCTTAACTTGTGAACTCAAGCGTCCCTCTATCCTGTCTGCAAGCATACGCTTGGCATGAAGGATGCTCTTGTCGATGGCGAACTGAAGGTCAGGGGAGGTGCCGCTACCCACAGAGTGGATAGCGCCATCTTCCTTTGGTAGTTCTACAAACCACGACGGCAGATCAGCGATGGTTTCCTCGACCATCTCCTTGCGAGCTTCTAGCCGTGCCTCCTGCTTTTCTAGGAATGCTGCTGGAGAACCGGGTGACGTTGACGAGCACCCCCCTAGCAGAAAAGAAACGGTGATGTATATGAGGATGCCAAGCACTATGTTCACAGCACAGGCTCCTCAGGATCTTCGGGCTTGTCCGGCGATCTCTCCAGCGTGCTACTGTCGTCGTCCCTAGTAAGGGCCTTGTCAGCTAGCATGGCATAGAACTCGACGCCTTCGCTGGCTTGTGCCACGTCCTTGATTTCTTCCAAGGCTGTGCGTAATGCGGCGATACGGTGCTGAGATATCATTAACTGATCAGACATAACGCTCTCCTGTTGTGGTGGTGGTTTGCTAAGGACGCGGATAGCTTCGCGTACAGTCTCTTCCTTAAGTTTGCTTGGGTACTTGAGCTTGCGGAGGAGGAGCGTTTCAGCTTCTTGTTGTGAGCGTATTATCTCTTCCTCATCGGTACAGATGGGGCAATTAAGGTGGTCATGGTTCACTTCTTCAGTCATATGTCTTCTCCCATTCGCTAGATCGGTAGTTTCTGTATAGCGCAGGGGAGACTGTCCAAAACACCCTCGACCAGTTGGATGTCCTTAGGCTCGACCAGAACCAGCATCGTCGTCATCGACTGGCAACTGCCCGAGCGTTTGCGCAGGCTATCGATAGCCATAGCCGCAACACGCGGCATGAAGCCGGTCTTCTCCCAGTGAACGGCAACGCCGTTGGAATAACCCATTTGGGCTGCGAGGTTATCCTTGGCGAGATTAAGATCAAGGCATCCCTGCTCGAATGCCGAATAGGGAACCAATTTAGATGCACGTCCTTTTTTTGATGTAGCCATTTTGTGGTATCCTTCTGTGTGAATTAAGATTGTGTTGTTACAACTGCACTTATTTAACAAGTCGGTAGGCTTTCTTGACGTATCGCTTCTTGCTGTTGGGTAACTCAAGAAGCTTGAGGTTAAAATCTTCGATGCTGTACTGGGCGAGGAGTAATAGAGGGTCGCGTGTGCCCAGCACATGCACTATCTCCTGCGCGTCGTTCCCTGATAAGTGGGACGGGAACTCAGCTACAAAATTATAGGCTTCGCTCGATGGGATGACCCTCCCACTTGTCGTGTGCGACTCCTCTTCAAACTGGTTGGGAAATATTTTGGTGAGGGTGTGGCTGTAGTCCTCGACCAAGATGTTGAGGTACATAGGCTGCGTCGGCTCGACCTCTATAGTGAGGGGATCGCCATGACGCAGGGTCGCCGTTGATAGGCGCACCTGTAAATCGAAGTTGGGATCGAAAGGTTCGGGTCTCGTAGACACCCGTGCCTCCAGCGTGACACGGCATATCCTTTGATCTTCTAGGTTCTCGGTGGCGCGCACTGTCTTGTTGCGTACCCCGCTGATCAACCCGTCAAGCATCGACCATGTGAATGTGTGTAGTGGACACTCGACGTTGTCGTCCTTTTCTTTACAGGCCATGAAGGTGTCGCTGGCAATGTACTCCCCATTGAATGAGTGTATGGCATCAAGCTTCGCTCTCGACTCTGCTTTGGCGCAAGCCTGTGCTTCGGTGATCTCAGAGTGGATGATGTATGACCCACGTCCGTAGACCCACTCCTCAATAAGGATGTCTGCCGACGCCCCATAGACATGAGCGTCGAACAACAGACGCAGTAGCCCTATACCTATACTGATGTACTCCATCACCCTATCTCCTTGAAGTGTCGAAGGGGTACATGGATAACAGGCTCCACATCCAGAGCATCGCCCCGGTCAAAGCGCCCACCTATTTCTGTGGAGTACTCCCCCTCAGCAAAGCGCCACCACTTGAGTGCATCTGTGTATTGAACCACGACGATGAAGGGGCAGCCGATAAGCTGGGCGTGTTGGTTGCAGCGCACGACCTTGTCTACGCTCAACAGGAAGGTGGCATAATAATCGTGTGTATTCTTCCGCATCTTGATTTCTACTACTCCCCTTATCAGCCCATCCTTTACGACACAGTAGTCGTAAGGTGCTTTGGGTGGGGTCTTATGAATCTCACAGCCCCACGCCAATGCAATTTTCTGGGCTATTGTAGCTTCATGGTTGCGGTCTTCCTCGCTTTCATAGAGAGGTCTGCTCACCGTTCCGCTCCCCGTTATGGTCGGGACGCTGGGCAAAGGTTGGTGATCGCATGACGTAGTCCTCAATAATGCGCCTCATCAACGTAGCTGTGGTGCAGTGTTGCTGCCTTGCTAGTATATGAAGCGCCTCAAGAACGTGGCGCGGAGCTAAGAAAGAATACTTCTTGTTCTCACCGCCTAGTTTTTGCGGCCTGTCCATCTGGCTCATTGACTCTCTCCGTTGGTTGTCATTTCAAATTCATCACGCAATGCACGGAAGGTGCGCTGCACGCTTTTGTTTTCTTTGAGTTCACTGAGAGACTCTACGTTGAGGGCAGCGCGCACATATGCTCTGGTTTGATCCTCAAGAGTGTCCTCTATTACGGGGCCAAGCTTATTGTTGGTAGCCCATGTCGCCATGAAGGTCTGGAACCTGTCATCACGGCACAGTTTACTGGCGTTAGCTATGAGGCCCTTGCCAGCTTCTATGTGCGATGGCACCACGGGCTGTTCGTCGTCACCGATCTCGGCCATCGCTACACGAAAGCGCGTAGCTGTGGTGTGGGTAAGCAGCCCCTCTGGAACGTCGTTGGGATGTATTAAAATCTTTATCAGCACCCCCGTCTGGGCCTTCATGTTGTTGGTGACACTATGAAGCTGGCCTTCAAACGTGAAGATGGCTTCGCGTAATGTTTCTTCGTCAAGCATTGCTCCACTCCTTCCATTGACTGGTCGCCCATGCGATGGGGTCACGATCAACAGCTTCCCAGAAATGTTTTTCATTGCCAGCCATGTGTAGATCGTGGTGACAATTCCTGCACAAAGGGACTACCCAGTTGTCGCTCACCTTCATGCTCATGGCGGCTGGTTCTGCGAACATGATGTGATGGGCGTCACCCGCCCACGGGCGGCGACACGCAAGGCAAGCTTGCTGCCGCACATGGACAAGGTAACGCTTGTCCCGCAGACGTTTGATCTTAGAGATCATCGAAGTTAAAAGCTTTATCAAGGTCAACCTCGCTCTCCTTTTTGGGTTCGGGAGCAGGGGTGGGTTGAGAAGATTTTCCAGTCCACGGTTGTTTAAGCTTGATGTTAAGGTAGGGGCCTTTCTTTCCCTGCCGTTCCTCTCCCTGCATTTCCATCTTGGGTTCGTTGACCCCCGCCTTTAGTTGGTCAACCAGATACTTGATATCTACCTCGCGAAAGGACATGTCGCCCTTCCATTGTGGCCGCCACTTACCGTCGTTGGCGAGGGGGCGGTTGTCGAAAATGTTTCCGAAAGCCATTACTTTGTTCCTTTCTCAAGCTCGTCTCTGCGTTTGTTAATGCTGGCTATGAACGGAAGGCTTTTAACCTTTACACCCGTGTCCTCAGCCAGCTTTCTGAACATGGTGAGGTGGTTCTGAGAAAACTCCCCTAACACCATGATGTCGTCGATCCTCTCAACGATCATAGGGAGGGCATCGTTGAGGTATTCCACCGCCTTTGACGGCTTCTCTTTCGGATCGATCAGGAACATGTTCGTATCTGGATCGTACCCACATTTGTGTTCATCGTCCTGATGTATGTCAGTAGTTACAGCGTCTGGAAATGTTTCCTTCACGGCCTTAGTCAACTCAGACTTCTCCACTTGTTCCACCACACCACCACTGTTTCCGACATCTTCGTCGCCGTCGTCTGCCTTGGCTGCGTCCGGGGGGAGATCTTCACCCGCATAGATGTAGTGGCCCAGTCCGTGATAAGCGATTGCCTTGGCGAGGCACCGTTGCAGGGCTGTGTTGACCTCAAATGAATCGGGATGAACCACCGCCTTGTTGGCGTAGTTCAAGACGGGGTAGGTCTCGGTTACTGGGATGTCGTCCACAGTAACAGTGACCTTGACGTATGAATGTCCGGCTGCATCAACGGCGAAAGGTAAGCTGCCATTCTCATGGGTGAACCAGTGCTTCTCGAATGAGGCTGTGGGATACGAATCCTTTAGTGTTCCCCACGCCCACGCCCATGATAAGTAGCTGAGGGTAATGCCCCCGGCTCCCTTCTTCTTTTCGATCCTGCCGCTCACATCGATGAGCGAAAGATTTGCCCACACGGAGGTGGGTTCGGCCTTCTCTTTAACTTTTTTATTAGCTGCCATCTTATACTCCTAGTTTCACAGACATTTTGTTGAGGAACCGTTGCCACCTGCTTACCCGCCTGTGTGGCTCTATGATGGCGTTAGAGGCCATCAGTCTTTCGCCGTGCAGAGTTTGTGGCTGCATCAATAATTGTTCGGGAGCGTTCCATATGTCTGGGTTCTGCTTACGATGGATCGCGAGGAGCTTGTAGATGTATGCCTCGTTAAGGCCAAACGCCTGACCCAAACGGGAAATGATCCCCGCCTGCCCCATCGTGCGTTGCTGTAGATAATTCTCTGCGAGAAGCCGGTTGCGGCACTCGCGGTTCTTACGTCCCTTCATTGTCTATTCTCCCATCTCTTCTTGGTTTCGTTTTGTCCTTGGAACGAGTGAAAAGGTAGTCAAACCTGTCGCCGTTGCGGCGTTGGGTAAGTGTTCCAAAGTGGATATCGGTGGCGTAATGCCACGCGACACGGCCTAACTCAAAGATATCCCGGCTGCGTTCTCCTTCCTCACCGAGATGCCCGCTAAAATAGACCATAGTTTCGCCACCCTTTAGTTCGGCAGCTTGCTTTCTGAACTCATCGGCGTTCATTTCAATTCTCCTTGGTATTGGTCGCAGAACGGTGCAGCGCTACAGTAACGCTCGCACCGGAGTGGACTTGATGGGCGAGGCTCCACGACATACTTGTCCTTAGTGGCTGCCAGCGCCTTGGCTTCTTCTTCGCTACCAAAAATGCGGTAGGCTTTAGTGGACGTTTCGTTGGGCATGACAGCCCACTTGTCGCCACGCTTCCAGCGCTCCTCATCTGTGCATGGTGGAAGGAGGCCCGTCACGTCGAATAGTTCTTCTGCTTCAACGTGAGCGGCGATGCGATCCTTGATAAATGCCAGCCGCTTCTCTTGGGGCCATAGTTCTATTTCCACCATGTGGATAGGCGACGGTGGATAATCTTTCTGACGCTCCCTCTGTTGGGGATTGTGGTCACGGATGATGGCACACACGGCAAGCTCGTAGACGGGGAACTCTTTGTTAAACTCTACCAACGCGGCGTAGCTATTTAGTTGTTCAATCCAGCCCCGCATCGAATACGAATCGGGCTGCACGTTTCGCGCCTTCGTCATCTTCCAGTCTGTAATGGCGATGCCATAGTCGCTCACTTCCTGCACGTCGATGGCTCCGCTGATAATCTTTCCGTCGATCTCCATAAAGAGACGTTCTTCCTTGATCAGGGAGTTGCTCTCACCTTCTTGGAGAACCTCGTGAATGGCGGAGCCAAACAGTTTCCACACACCATCGGAGGCGTCCTCGCTAAGAGAACCCCAATGTTGTTTGGTTAGGACGGACATGCGGGGAGGACGTTGCAATCCCGTGACGGACATCCAAGCATCACCCTTTGAATATCGGGCTTGCTGGGAACGCAGCGCATCGACTATAGTTGATGGCAACTCGTACTTGTTAGTGATTTTCATTTCTCTCTCCCAATGAGGTTATAAGATGAAAAGAGAGGATGTGTCAACTATTTCTTTTGTGGCTCACGGTGAACCTGCAAGCAAGACCAACCAACGCAGACTAGTTATGCACAAATCGAAGCCACGCTTTATCAAAAGTGCTAAAGCTCTGTCATTTTTAAAAGCCTTCAGCCTCCAAGTTCCACGGTGCGATCCCCTCATGGAGGGAGATGTATCTGTTACCATGACAATTTATTACGCTTCCCGCCGTCCTGATCTTGACGAGTCAGTGGTGCTTGATGCCATGCAGGGGTGCGTCTATCAGAATGATAGACAAGTAAAAGAGAAACACATTTATTGGGCGCTTGATAAGGACGATCCGAGGGTTGAGGTCAGCGTTGATCTCCGCTGAAGCCAAGCTGTGGCGAGAGGTGTTGGTGTCTGCCTTGTGGGACGTGGCCCACGCCAAGAATAAGCGTGACCTAGCAGAGGCTGTTGGGTGGTTCGCGACTGAGTACTGCGATGACGTGTGTCAGTTAGTGGGGAGGGATCCAGTACAGATGCGACGGTTGGTAGGAAAGCTGGTGGTGCGCGGCAACGCACAACGTCGATACTGGTTTGAAAGGATTCGTGAAGGGTTGGGGGAGCGGCGGATTGTTGTGGGGAGAGAGAGGATACCCGCCGCCCCCGATTAGAAGTAGAATGAACAACTAACATAGCTTATAGTCAGGCGCAAGGGTAGAGAGAGGAGTATCACATGCACTTAGATGACGCTATTAGAGCGGCCTGTGAGCCGTTTGCTCATCGTATTGAAACCAACATTAGAATCACATGCCCCGAATGCTCACACCGCAGGAAGGGGCGCAACAAACGTGAGCCTGTTTTAAGTGTACTTATTAAGGAAGACAGGTTCGTATACGACTGTCACCATTGTGACATTAGCGGGTGCGTTCCGTTCCACACCACACCACACCACACCACACCACACCACGACCCGCTGCCCCCTCAGGATATCAAACGCGCCGAGGCTGCGGCACTGGATGATGAGCCTCTTGCTTATCTCGAAACAACCCGACACATATCACGGAGCGTTCTCCAGCAATTCGGCGTGTTCTCCACCGAGAAATACTTTCCCAAGCTTGACCGTGAGGTCACAGCCATAGGCTTCCCCTACTTTGAGGGCGATCAAATCTATGCGACCAAGTTCAGAGCGGTGGAAGCCAAGGCCCACACGCAGTCGGGGGGAGGCGCGCACACATTCTTCGGTGAGCAACGCATCAACGGTGAGACCACCTTGTGTGTTTGCGAGGGAGAGATCGATGCCCTTAGCTGCACATGTGCATTCGAGGAAACGGGTCAGGAGATCAGTGCAGTGTCTGTTCCGAATGGCGCACCTTCAAAGCTTTCGGACAGGAGGGTTGATCCAAGCGAGGACAAGAAATTTAATTACGTTTGGGAAGCGCGTGAATTATTCGGACGCATGGAGAAAATAGTTTTAGCGACCGACGGAGACGCGCAAGGTGACGCACTTGCTGAGGAACTCGCCAGAAGAATTGGGAAGGCTAAGTGCTGGCTGGTAAGATGGCCTCCCGACTGCAAGGACGCCAACGATGTGTTGGTTAAGCACGGTGCGGAAGCCCTGTCGCAAGCGATCACCGACGCGGTTCCTTATCCTCTTAGCGGCCTTAATACCGCCGATCATTATTCAACTGAAGTCGATGACCTCTATCGTAAGGGTATTGTTGGCGGGGAAAGCACGGGCTTCCCGAGTCTTGATGACCTGATCACTGTCAAGACAGGGCATGTTTCGGTGGTCACAGGTATCCCGTCGAGTGGCAAGAGTTGTTTCTTGGATGCCGTGATGGTCAACTTGGCACGGAGTAGGTCGTGGAAATTCGCGATATGTAGCTTTGAGAACGACCCGGCAACCCACATAACCCAGTTGATAGAGAAGTTTACAGGCAAACCTTTCTTCGACGGCCCCACACCACGCCTAAACGAACAGGCGTTGAGAGAGGCCAAGGATTTCATCGCCGATCATTTTGTTTTCATTGACTACAATGAGGGGGAGAAGGCCACGCTTGCCAGTATACTTGAGCGAGCGGGCGCGGCTGTTCAACGAATGGGCGTGCGCGGGCTGATCATAGACCCCTATTCCTACATCGCACTCCCCAACAAAGATAAGTCAGAGACACAGCAGATATCAGACATGCTCACCGACGTGCGCATGTTCGCCAAGCTGCACGATATCCATGTGTGGTTCGTTGCACATCCCGCTAAGATGCGGAGGGAGGAAGGCAATGTGCCCGTTCCTAAAGGGTATGATTTATCAGGGAGCGCTCACTGGTATAATTTTGCTGACACCGGCATCACGGTGGCACGCTTCGATGACACCAAAGAAGAACGTGAGCGTGTAAAAATTATCTGTTGGAAACAGCGCTACCGTTGGTTAGGATCTCAGGGAGAACGTGTCCTTGACTTCGACCTCCCATCCGGCTGTTACTATGAGGAGAAGAATGAGGTTAGCGAGTGGGTTAAAGAAGAATCTTGGTGGAAAGATCTCTGAGCCTTTCGACAACGGCAACGGCACGTTCGTTTTAGAGGCAGCGTCCACCCGTGCTGGTGACATCAGGATCAGGCGCGTCGACAGTTGCGAGATCGACAGGCTTCTTCTCGCACAGAAGATCACACCACACCAACATGACACCGCTGATCACTTCATGTCAGTGCTTTTTCGGGCGCGCATGATAGGCGGCGGCAGCAGTAACTGGGAACGTGGGGGTTGCACCACACCACACCACACCATATCCGAGCGGCAAGCGATAGCCTATGCGGATGCGGGAAAGATGATCGGGGTCGTCAAAAGATTGGGGGGAGATCACGCCAAGAATGTGATTCTTGCTGCGGTTCTTGAGGACCGGCGCGTGATAAAAGGGAAGGATATCGCAGCACTTGCGAGAGCGCTTGCGATTCTGGATGAATATTTTACCGCCAAGTTAGGCGGCGACGGTCGCCACCGGCAACCGTCGCTTGTCGCCTAGTCGTCTGCGTCGGCGGTGATGTTTACGGTAACCCCATCTCGAACGAGGGACTTGACTTCCTTCTCGCTCAAGTAAGCTGCCTACCGTCTGCGATAGGCAGTGGCGCTGCGATCAGTCGCCTAGATTAGTCAACAGTCTGTCCACGATTTCACCGTCGCCCCTGCGAATATCGGTAGCCACGGTCTCGACAATTTCCCGAATGGGAATGAGAGCATAGTCGCCATCGTCATCTACGGTGATGGCAACGAAACCGTCCTCATTCAACTTGCGGAGGATGCGGTCGAACGCATATTCCGATACGGTTCGCCTCGCTACAAACGTACCGCCGTAATAGGCAGCGGCCAATGCGGCCATTGCCACCAAGGTATGCAGTATGGGGTCCATTCACTCCTCCTCTTTGTTCTGGACCGCTCCCCGACAAGAGGGTGACTGTGTCCCTCCGGGGAACTCACTATTAATCTGGCGCAACGGCTGGCCGGTTTTCTGCTCGTACAGAAAAGCCCAAGCTATCCACCGCTGCGATGGTGAATAGTGGGCGGGGTTGGCGGCGATAGTCACCGCCGTCCGCCGCCATTGCTCAATTGTACGCCTCATAACTGCGCCACCATGTCGCGGCACAACCGTTGTCGGCAGAGGTTGTAAGCCTGTCGCGGCGAATCGTGTACCGCCGTGACGGTGTCCTCTTTGATGTGCTTGCCCATGAATGCCAGCCACTTCTTCGACACGTCAAGGCTGCGATCACCTAATGGACCGACGACCTCAATGACATCAACCGGGTACGCGCGGATGCCGTTTTCCATCGGGACAATTTCTTGATCCTTTGGAAAGTCGAACACCGGCTCCCCAATATCGTAGATTAAATACTGGAAATATTTTCCGGTGCGGGTGTTTCCCAGCCTCTCGACTTGCGGCAAGTGATCCCAACTCTCACGGCCATCGCCGGGAGAATAGTGATCTCTCGCATGGATCTCGCCGCCGTTGAAAAGCGGCATGACCTTCGTAAAGATCCTCGCATTCACTTTGATCTTTACCCGTAGCTCGTTGCCATAATAACCGGCGGTTGATACTCGCGAGTCTTTCAAGCCGTCGATCACGTCGGCGTTCTTCCCGAAATACAAAGACACCTTGACCTTCTCGCGCCAGCTATTGAAAGCGCTGGTGACGGAGTTTAGTCGACTTTCCCAGCGCCCGGTAAACGTAGGCCCTTGGTTGTACCTTAGTTGGTCAATGGACCGCGTTGCGCGATAGTCTTGCACGCGCTTAAGCGCGTCGAGTATGGGGCTGATCATTAGTTCACCAGCGATGTCTGGCCGCGCGTCCGTAACAATCTTCCGCTGATCCCAAGAGTGTAAGTCGTCGTCTTTGAGTGAGCGGATGAAGGCGTTGAACGCCTCGTTGCCGATCACTCCTCGCATGGCGTCAAGAGTCCTCCTCATCTTTAGGAAGTCTTGGTACGCATCTTTAGTTCCTTCTTGCATGTGATACATCCTCCTTTGCGTTTCGCGGATCTCACCGCATGTCAATGGGACCGCTAGTCCCAGACGCTGCGCCCGGGGGTTCTCCCCGGGCGTCATAGTCGTCAGCCAGTAGAGTCTAGCTTTATGGTCTCCCCCCAAGACGCGACGGCGTCAGTGGTCGAGACCCAGAGGACGGGGTAATCGGGTTCCTCTGGAAGTCTGCACTCAAGGTCAGTCAGATAGACCAGCGTGTCCACTTCGACCTCGTTCTCGTAAACGTAATCGAAGACCGGCTGGAAGTCGGTGCCGCCGCCGCCGTAGCGGCCAAGGTCGCGTTCTTCGATCTCGCTTGGGTCTTCAAATATGTCGACGTGCCGTATCGATGTGTCGGCGTAAAGCACGACAACCTCTTGAGCGCCAGCCTCTGTGCAGATGGCCTTTAGCTCCGCCATCAGCACCTTATACTCACGCTGGCTCACCGATGCTGAAGTGTCGACGCCGACGACAACAGTGCCGGTGCCTTCCTTGACACGGCGTGACAGAAACAAGCCACGGCGCGCTGCCTTTTTGTCGATGCGATTGGGGTCACTTCTAAAATCGGAACCCCGATTGAAGAACCGCGCGAGTTTCTCTCGCCAATCAATCACGGCATCGCGCAAAGAGTCTACATACTCTGCGATACTCCCGGGCAACTTTCCCCGGCTCTTTGCGTTCTGCGCGTCATTAAAGATCTCACCCGCCAGTTCACGCTGCGCTTGAGCGAGTTCCGTACCCTTCAAAGATTCTCCGTCGTCGTCCTCAGCATCTATGACAATGCCGGTGCCGCCAACGTCTTCAAAAGGATCTTCGCCTTGGTTGTCTTCGCCGCCACTAGTCTCGCCAGTGTCGGCACCTTCGCCGTCACCCGTCTCACCAGTGTCGCCGTCGTCGCTGTCTTCGCCGTCGTCGCCGTCGTCGCCGGTTTCTCCCGGCTGGTCGCCGGTCTTGCCGTCGTCGCCGTCGTCGCCGCCATCGTTCTTGCCGGGCTGGTCGCCGGGGTTCTTGCCTTGCGCAATGAGCGCATCGTAAAGCGAGTCAGTGGTGTACTCACCGTCTTTCAGAGGGAGGTCATACCCCTGCGCTCTCAAGGATGCGAAGGAAATGTGATTTTCTGGCAGTTCAAAACCCTCTTTGATTGCGTGATAATTAATCACGCCATCGCCAGCCAGATTATAGAAGTGAGGGTCGCGGTCGCCCCGACGCAGATGGTGCATCATCCAAACATGCGCACCTTCATGCCACAAAACGCCTTTGCGCTTGGGCTTGTCGAGTGTCTTGGAAAAGTAATCGGGGTTAACGAACAAGTGAGTGCCGTCGACGCCGCAAGTCGAAAGCGCTGTTGTGTAAAGCACTTTCATTCGCAGCAATCGGCATCCCGTAAAGGGATGCGTAACCAAGACCTTGATCTTGGATATTACTACCATGCGCTTGATGGCAGCGCCGGGGTCGACAATCCCCGACTTTAGCTTTGCAACTAAACCACTCATATTGTCTCTCTCTCAGGTGCTTGGTCGCACCGTGCTGCCCATCGACCTAGATGGGCAGTGGCGCTGCGATCAGTCGCCTTGGTCGTCGGCCCCAATGAACCCAGCCATCTTGGCGGCGAGGTCAGACGCATCAGAGCGCACTTGCTCAACAACGTCTGACGCTGTTGGGTCGCGCAAATCATCAACGTCATATTTCACCAAGCTGCCGTCGCGAACGTCGGCAATGGCTTGGCGCAAGTCGGCATCGCCGGTTACGTTCAAGCCATCAGCGATCTCAATGAGGTCTTGCAGATTGGTGATCATGCTCTCAGCGAGACGTGCGCCGGGAGCGCCGTTGCGGGTGGCCTCGTTTTTATATTTTCCGCCCGACTTCCTGACGCGCGTCACGCTGAAACCCTTGAGCGCATCGTCAATAACCTTGGCGCACTTGGCGAGGCGCTTGGCTAGATCCAGTTTGGCAGCGTCCGCCGACACTTGGCGGGTTGCAGCGGCGTCGGCGTTGAGTTTGTCTAGCTCTTCGCCAACGAGGTCGACAATCAGGTCGCCCTCTTTAGGGACTGCTTGAACCCTCCGTATGAAATCATACGACGGGGCGATATTCGCGAGATGCGAATAGTCTTCTTCGCGGTACAGCGTAGTGCCGTCGTTGGCGTTTGAGAGGCGCTGCTTCTGATCTTCAATGTACTGGGGAACCTTCCCCTGCAAATCGGACACTGCCTTGTCAAACTCGCCTTTGAGTTTCTCGAACCTTTCGGTGTACACATCGAAGTGTTCCAGCGGAAGGTAGCGCATTCCTTTTGTGCCCCACGCAACCGTGAGGCGCTCGTGAATGGTGCGCGCCTTGCGGACAATTTCTTGAGGCCCATGAACGAGTGACTTTGGCAACAGCCATTTGCGCCACCCGCCAGCGTCGTCACCGACGCCGTGCTGCTCTTGCACGGCCCGGGTGATGTGATCATCCTTGCGTTCCCAGCCCAAGCACTTCGCGCTTAGGCCGACAAGCAAGCCGTTCTTAGCATAGATGTCATTAGCCATTTTGTGATTCTCCTGTGTGAGCGTTTCATCCGTAGTTGGAATCGTCAGCCGGGCAGCTAGCCCGATACGCAGCGCCCGGGGATGAACCCCGGGCGCTTGGTGTACCATTCATACACCCTCTTCAAGGTGCTAATCGTCCTCAGCTAGAACCTGCTGAGTTCCGACATAGATATCAGCGATCTCAGCGGATTTTATTTGAGGCTTGCCCTCCGCCTTTAGGCCCTCGTTGCGCAGCTTGAGCGCAGCCCCTGCGACAGGGTGAAGCTCGACCGGCAAGCGCTTGAGATAAACGCCCAAGGCGCTGGCCGTCTTTGTCGAGACCGCCGCAACCAATGCGGAGACCATCGCAAAGCAACCGTCCATAGCTGGGTCGCCATCGTCGGTAGTGGGGACCGGCGCAGTGTCGGGTGACGCGAAAACTTTCGACGGCACTGTCAGTGAGTGTGCCAAATTTTGGAAGCCGATAAACTTGGCTGCTTCTTCAACGCCGATCCTCCCAGCGATCAAGACACTTTCGATTGTCTTTGACGCGCCAGCTTTGAGGATGCGGCTAACCGCGACCCACGACCGGGGAGATGGGAACGGCGTTCCATCAGGCTGATGCCGGTGAAGCGAGTCTTTTGAGAACGCCAAGTATCCGCTGACGATTGGGTCGACGCCTATTTTGGCAAAGTGAGCAAGGGTCGGTTCAAGTTCAGCCTCAACGTCGACATGGCTGAACCGGCTCACAAGATGCTCTGGCATTGCCCTAATTCCGACTCGATCCTCGCGTCGGTTTCCGTTGGCTACGATGAGGCAGTTGGGAGGCAGTTGCTCCCCAGCAACCGTGCGGTCGCATACTATTTTAGCAGCGGCGCGCTGTTGGTCCTGATCACACAATCCAAATTCCTCAAGAACCAGAATTGATGCGCGGCCCTTGTCAGCCTCGCGAAGAATGTCGACGAACCAACTTGGTTTAAGTTGCGCCATCTGGTCGCCTACCTGTGTGACCCAACCAGAGATCTCGCTGGGCTGGTAGTCGGCCAAGTTAACAATTTTGCAATAGGTGCCGTCTTCCTCGGCAACTTGCTTTGGGCATTGGCTCTTACCGACGCCGATGGGGCCTCGAACGTATAGGGGCTGTCCCTCTTCAGGCGTATCGATTTGGATACGATGGGAAGTCCGAATAACATCGGGTAGGTCTGCCATCGAAATAAGATTTTTCATTTGCTCTCTCTCTCAGATGCGCTCAACGCATCATTAAATGCACCACTATGAATGCACTTAAGGATGCGCTGACCAACAGGTCAGCGTAGTCCTTTCTTACCCACTGCGTGTAATGCTTCCACCTTTCTGGCTTTGTCATCTTTTGTCACAAGAACCTATATTTTCAGGTACCCCGAATGGGGCTTTTTCCATTTTGCGACACGCACATTCCGACAGACGGGTTGGGGTTCTCCCACGGGCGCGAACTTCTTAGGGGCATCGCGGGTGCGGGGTCAGAGCGGTCAGCACGTCTAGCGCCTGACTTCGCCCGCCTATGCGACACCTTGGTCGCCCGGGGGTCGCGTTGTGAATGCGGTCGCGAGCCGGTCACCGTAACAAGAAGATGACATAAGGGACATAGTGACGCTTAGGGTTGAATACAAGCTACCTAGCGACGATTAAGTATACTGTGTGACAAATATGCACTCCCCAACAAGTGGCCCGAAAAAACGTTCCTTGTAAGCGTCACTGAGGTGCCATGCCGGTATGCTCGGCTACCTTCCTATCAGAAAAAACTAATGCTCACCAGTGAGCTTCCTAGAGCCTCACAGAGGCATTCGACTTCTGTAAGGTGCTTAGATAGGGTGAATTAGGGGTTAAATGGGTCAGTTGGGCTGTGTTGAGGCAGCCACAGGATAATGACCGACTTGGCATGGATTGCTCCCCTGCAATCGCAGATGGATGGTTGGCGATGTCACTGTCGCAAGGCAGTGTCGATGGGACGGGAATGGGTGACCGATTTTGGCATGTGACAGATTCGGGCATACATGTTATGTCCCGGTTGTGTCGGATAGTTCCCCATGATCACGCCCGGCGTTAGCAAGCACGCAGTGATTGCACTCAGGGAACGCTTCAGTGTAAGAGGGAGACATAAGAAACCTTAGGGGCCTGAGACTTGATGCATACCAGTTGGCAGGGACCGGCGCAGAGCAAGTGGCTTGCGGGGCTTTAAGGGCGCGGATGTATCCCCATTGATGGGGAGAGTTACAGACCAATAGGATTGGCTGGGGCTAAGAGAACGTATATCACATAAATGAGAGGGACTAAGACATGACAAAGAAGAAACCCCACTTGGTACTGGTCGATGGGTCTTTGGTCGCGCAGCGGGACGTGCCGCTAACCGCCAAGCAAGCTGGCTTTGTAAGGTCACTAATGAGCCGTGATGAAAACGGCAAGCCTATGTCCCTGAGCGATGCATACCGGGCGAACTACAATACCGGGAACATGACAGACCAGACTGTGTGGACTAAGGCTAGCTTGTTGGCTTCGCAGGATAAGGTTAGGAGTAGGCGACAGGCGCTGGAAACGCAGAAAGATGAACATGCACTGCTCTGCGCGCACTCTCGCTTAGAGTTCATTATATCTAGGCTCGAAGTCGAAGCCCTTGGCAAAGGTGCAGACAGCAACAGTGCATCAAGGGTCCGCGCGCTTGAACTAATCGGAAAGTTAGCGGATCAAGGCGGCTCGCTGTTCCAAGACAGGCTGGTGACTGAGGATGCCCGCGATGCCGAAACCATCCGCACAGAACTGGAAGAGCGGCTGGCTCGCTTGCTCTCTGACAAGACCGGCACCGGCTAACACAAAATAATTTGTGCCCCTACCCCTGCCCTGTTTCTTGCGGCGCGCTCCCCGGCAACCATGCAGCGCTTGGTGCTATGGCTGCGCCCGGTCGACGCAGCGGCCATCAGCGCTGGCACCGGCACCCGTTGGGCCTGCGCCACGGCCCCGGCCACTTGCTGGGGACCAGCCCATGCCACTGGGGTACCCCCGGCCCCCCCTGAGGCACGACGGGTCCGCCCCACGCCATCACAGGCAGTTCTGCTCACCCGATCCTCTCAGTTTCATAGCAACTCCTCTTTGCACCCCATCCCCAAAAGCCTACCCCCCGTCGATTCCTTCTGTGCGCCCC
>Ga0208684_1000165_pt1 | contig 62534 bp, 79 predicted proteins | sample MalvireepMed_b05_FD_184245 | JGI IMG/M metagenome (GOLD analysis project Ga0208684, IMG submission 184245) | Marine viral communities from the Global Malaspina Expedition - Malaspina viral metaG DeepMed_b05 (SPAdes) (version 2) | ecosystem: Environmental > Aquatic > Marine > Oceanic | place... | reverse complement strand
ATTCTGACCCATTAATAGTAGCGCCCTTCCCAAAAGAACTGAGACCAATTAATATTTCTTTGTAAGTAACGCCAACAAAGGAGTACGGCAAGATGGCAAAAAAGAATAAACCTGACCTGACACTGGTAGGGAAAAAAGAACTAACCTATAAACAGAAGAGATTTGTATCCAACTGCGCTCAAATTCCGCAGAAATTTTCAGGCATCAAGCAAGCCTATTGTGATGCATATGACGTAACAATGAATAAGGATGGATCGATTCCTAAATGGGTCTCTAAGGATGCATCGTTGTTACACTGCACACCCAGTATCACCCTAGCGATCTCCATGAAGCAGAAGCGATCTGATGACATCTCACAGGCATCCTCGGTCAGGACGAGACTCTACGTCATAGAACAATTGTATGAGGAGTCCAAGACAGGTAGTGATGCATCGAGGGTCAGGGCATTAGAGTTGCTAGGAAAGACGTGCAGTATGTTTTCCGATATTGTGGAAACACGAGAATTACAATCCAGTGATCAAATCAAAGGTGAGATCGAGCGTCGATTGAAAACACTCATGGCAGAAAATGAGTAATCCGACTAAACCATACGACTATCACACTAGATAAAATGACACTGTAGGACTATCACGTCATAGGTAAAAAAGACTGGATTTCTATGGCGACCCCCACCCCCCGCTTTTAGGATTAGGGTACTTGTCCGACACACACACACAGTGATCTCCACATTCATAGACTTAGTTTCATACCCCCCCCTATTATATTTCAAAATGCAAGCATATTTAGCGCAAAATATATTTTTTTTCAGGAAAAAGGGTAGGAATCCTAGACGGGTCAATATTTTTTTCAAAAATTTATTGCTTTTTCTGTGAAGGGTAGGTATTTTGTTATAATCTAGCCAGAGGTATCTACCTAATAAATAGTAGGTACCTACTAATTCCACTAAGTAATGGTTACTAAGTAATTTATTTTAGTTATATGGTATATACACTATTAGGTATATATAACATCTGGTTACCATATGGTGAATTTTCTGAATAATAAAGCCCTGAATATGATAAAGAGCTTGCCTGTTGATGAACAGCGTGAGTATGTCGAGTTATTTCGTGACCTTGAACGTGCCGAAAGGTCTGAGAAGTGTCATGACGGGTTTATGCCGTTTGTAAAAGAGATGTGGGCTGCCTTTATTGAAGGTAAACACCACTCCATCATGGCTGAAGCGTTTGAACGGGTTGCACAAGGCAAGCTGAAGCGGTTGATTATCAATATGCCGCCACGACATACCAAGTCGGAGTTTGCTTCCTACCTGTTACCTGCATGGTTTTTGGGTCAATATCCAGAAAAGAAGATCATTCAGACTGCACATACCGCAGAACTGGCGGTGGGATTCGGCAGAAAGGTGCGTAATCTGGTCAACAGTACCGATTTTAAGAGTATTTTCCCCGATGTCAGTCTGCAAGCGGATAGCAAGGCGGCTGGTCGTTGGAATACCAACAAGGGTGGCGAGTATTTTGCTATCGGTGTTGGCGGTGCGGTAACGGGTAAAGGTGCCGATCTATTGGTGATCGATGACCCGCATTCGGAACAGGAAGGTGTCAGTGCGGATATCAACATATTCAATCGCACTTACGAATGGTACACCTCTGGTCCAAGACAGCGTCTACAACCGAAGGGTTCCATCGTTGTCGTGATGACGCGCTGGCATAATCGTGACCTGACCGGTCAATTGGTTGATTCCAGCATCAAACGTGGTGGCACAGAGAAGTGGGAAGTGATTGAATTACCTGCAATTATGCCGTCAGGTAATCCGTTATGGGCTGAATTTTGGGATATAGATGAATTAAATGCACTCAGGTCGGAACTACCGAGCAGTAAATGGATGGCTCAGTACCAACAGGACCCGACTTCGGAAGAAGGTGCATTGGTCAAACGCGAATGGTGGAAAGAATGGGAAGGTCTTAATCCTCCCGATTGTGATTTCATTATTCAATCATGGGATACGGCATTCCTGAAAACACAGCGAGCCGACTACTCCGCCTGTACCACATGGGGAGTATTCTATCGTGAGAACGATGAAGGCAAGCTTGCACCGAATTTAATTTTACTGGATGCCTACAAGGAACGCTTGGAGTTTCCAGAGTTGAAAAAGAAGGCAATGGATAAATATCAGATGTATAAACCGGATGCATTCATTGTCGAAGCGAAAGCGGCTGGTACCCCCCTTATCTTTGAATTAAGGCAAATGGGGATACCCGTGCAGGAATACACACCGAGTCGCGGCAATGATAAGATTTCAAGGGTGAATGCGGTTTCCGATTTATTTGCATCAGGCGTGGTATGGCACCCCTCAACACGATGGGCGGAAGAAGTCATAGAAGAATTTGCAGGATTCCCCAACATGGAACATGACGATTTAGTTGATAGCACAACGCAAGCTCTGTTAAGATTCAGGCAAGGCGGGTTCGTTCCATTGTATTCCGATGAAGAGGATGAACCTTTGGAGCATAATAGAATCGCAAATTATTATTGATGAAAATATTTTCAACTTCTTTTTTTTTAGATGGCGATGAATACGAAGGTCCGAATATCCATGCGGATACATGGATGAATGCCAGAGAGTTGGCTAAATCTCACGGATTGATTTTACAAGTCGAGTTAACCAAAGAATTTGAACAGGAACTACAGGAAATCATGGATGATCTTTTTATCCACAAAACTGACAACAGGGTATTGCATTAGGAGAATTATGTGAAGAAATCATGGCTATAGAAAGACGACCTGCTACCCCGATAGAAGGTACCATTGAACAGGAGCCTGAAGAGGAACTCTCGATTGCCATTGAGAACCCTGAGTCGGTGGCGATAGAGACTGAGGATGGCGGTGTCATTATTGATTTTGACCCGAATGCAGGACAATCCGAAGAATCTGAATTTGATTCCAATCTGGTCAATTTTATCGATGAGCAGGAATTGGATACATTGGGCATGGATTTGATTGAATCGTATGCGGGCGACAAGGAATCCCGTACTGATTGGGAAGAGACTTACACCAAAGGACTGGATCAGCTCGGATTGAAGTTTGAAGATCGTACCACCCCGTGGGCTGGAGCCTGTGGCGTGTTTCACCCGATGATGAGTGAAGCGGTCATCCGTTTTCAATCTCAGGCAATTTCGGAAATGTTTCCAGCACAAGGTCCTGTCAGGACAAAAATAGTCGGCAAGGTCACTGAAGATAAGACAAAACAGGCACAGCGTGTCCAAGATTATCTCAACTTCCTGCTGACCCACGAGATGACGGAATACCGAACCGAAACGGAAAAGATGTTATTTTCCCTTCCGTTGGCGGGTTCCGCGTTCCGTAAAGTATATTACGATCCTAATTTGGATAGACCCTGCTCGATTTTTGTACCGGCAGAAGATGTTATCGTGAATTACGGAGCAAGTGATCTGGAAACCTGTGAACGTGCCACGCACATAATGAAGAAATCTTCCAATGATGTACGCAAGATGCAGGTAAGCGGCTTCTACAGGGATGTCGAATTACCGGATGCATCACCAAATTCAAGCGATATCGCCAAAAAATATGACGAGATGACGGGCGATGTCGATACTTACAACCTTGATAATCGCCATGTATTACTGGAAATGCAGGTAAATCTGGATTTACAGGGATTTGAAGATACCGATGAATCAGGGAATGCAACGGGAATAGCGGTACCTTATGTGGTAACGATGGACTATCCAAGCGGGATTGTCCTGAGTATCCGCAGGAATTGGTATGAGGATGACCCGAAAAAATTAAGGCGTATGCATTTTGTGCATTACCAGTATTTACCGGGAATCGGTTTTTACGGCTTTGGATTGATCCACATGATAGGCGGATTAGCCAAATCAGCCACCAGCCTATTAAGGCAGTTAGTGGATGCAGGTACGTTATCCAATTTACCGGGCGGCTTGAAAGCCAGAGGATTACGCATTAAGGGCGATGATACCCCGATCATGCCGGGCGAGTTCAGGGATGTCGATATTCCCGGTGGCGCGATTCGGGATAATATTACCTTCCTGCCTTACAAGGAACCATCGGCAACGCTATACCAGCTATTGCAGAATATTGTTGAGGAAGGAAGAAGGTTTGCCAGTATCTCCGATATGAAGATATCGGACATGAATAATCAGGCTCCTGTCGGCACAACGCTGGCATTGATGGAAAGAAACATGAAAGTGATGAGTGCGGTACAAGCACGGCTTCATGCTTCCATGCGCAAGGAATTTGATATATTGGTCAATATCGTTACCGATTTTACCGATCCCGCTTACCCCTACGAGATGGATGAAGAAGAATTTATCAAGGCGGAGGATTTTGATGAAAGGGTGGATGTCTTGCCCGTATCCGATCCGAATGCTGCAACAATGGCACAACGCATCATGCAGTATCAAGCCGCCATGCAATTGGCGACCACCGCACCGCAGATGTATAACCTGCCTGAATTGCATCGGCAGATGCTGGAAGTATTGGGAATCAGAAACGTGGAAGATATCGTTCCGACTGAGGATGACATTAAACCAGTCGATCCCGTCACGGCAGTACAGAATTTAATCAACGGCAATCCCGTTAAGGCATTTATCGAGCAGGATCACGAAGCACATATAATGACAGTGGCATCAGCTCAAGAAAATCCTGAAATCATGCAACTGGTTGAAAAGGCACCGAATGCAGCAGCAATACAAGCGGCAGCATCAGCCTATGTGAATGAGCACCTGACCATGAAGTTCAGGAAACAGGTTGAGCAGGAAATGGGTATTGAGTTACCGCCAGAAGGCGAGCCTATCCCTGCCGATGTTGAGAAACGGATTTCCGAGTTGGTTGCCGAAGCAGCGAAGCGGGTCACCATGACATCGCAAGCGCAAGCGGAACAACAACGTATACAAGAACAAATGAAAGACCCATTGATACAGGCGAAGGAAAGGGAACTCGGTATCAAGGAAGCGGAAGTGCAACGCAAATTACAGGAAGGTCAAGCCAAAATATTGCTGGATGCGGCTAAAGCCAGTGGTAATAAAGAGCTTGAAGAAAAACGAATTAAGTCACAAGAAGAAATAGCAGGATTAAAAGTAGGACAGCAAATTGCAAGCGATCTGCTATCAAACGAACAAGAAGATAAAAAAGCAGAGCGCGAAGAATATATGAAGGGTCTTGACATTGGTATCGATATAGCCAAAGATATCAATAAGAATGACAAATGATATCACACAGCTATCACTCTCTTCTTTTTTAAAGAAACGTCTAAGGGAGCTGATGAATCAACACGCTGATCACATGGCAACGGGTGCCTGTAAGGATTTTAGCGATTATCAAAAGATGGCTGGTGTTATTGAAGGATTGGCACTCGCGGAAAGAGAAATGCTGGACTGGAGTGAAAAGCATATTAAATAACAGGAACTCGACTCCTAAAGTCGTGCAACACTATGAATAAAAGCACAGCAAAAAAAATATCTCCCGAAAAACCACCCATAGATTTAGATGGCAAAAGCCAAATGCCTGATCCGAAAGGATGGAAGATATTGGTAGTCATGCCACAGTCTAAGGAAAAAACGGAAGGCGGTATTATAAAAGCCGAGGAAACAAGACAGATAGAAGAAACCGCGAATATTTGCGGATTTGTTTTAAAACTCGGACCTGATTGCTATAAGGATGCCAAGAGATTTCCGAGTGGAGCTTGGTGTAAAAAAGGCGATTGGGTATTATTTCGTGCTTATTCTGGCACTCGCATAAAGATGTACGGACAAGAGTTTCGCTTAATCAACGATGACACTGTGGAAGCAGTTGTCGAAAACCCGACAGGAGTGGTGAGAGCATGAGCGAAGCAACAGAAAAAGCAACTGAAGAAGAAAAATTTTTCGGGGTAAAGACTGATATTACTTCAGTAGTACCCGATGATCTTAAAGTTGAGATTGTGGATGATACTCCCGAAGAAGATCGCAGACCAAAGAAACAGGAAACAGCCAGTGACGATGTTGATGATGATACGCTAGATAAGGAGATATCCGAATATAGCAAACGTGCCGGTGATCGTATCAATAAGATCAAATACGAGTACCATGAAGAACGCAGGGCTAAAGAAGCGGCAAATAGGGAAAGCCAAGAGGCTGTCAATAATTTAAAAACAGTCATGCAGGAAAATCAACGCTTGCAGGAAATGGTCAATCAAGGCGGTGATGCCTTGAATAAGCAAGCCATGAATAATGCTCAGTGGGCAAAGCACAATGCACAGGCTCAATTCAAGAAAGCTTATGATGAAGGCGATGCAGATGAAATGGCAAAAGCGCAGGAATTACTTTCCAGAGCGACCTATGCCGAACAAAATGCACCTGCTTACGCTCAATCGATACAGAATCAGGTAGCAAAGAATGCACCTCAACAGCCGGTTCAACCTAAACTTGACCCTGAGATGCAAGAGTGGTCAGGTAAAAACCCGTGGTTCATGGGTACTGATCCAGCGCATAGGGAGATGACATCCTATGCCATGTATCTGGATCAGAGTTTAAAGGCGAAAGGCGTTGATCCTGCTACTCAGTCAAAGGAATATTACAGTGAAATTGATACAGCAATGAAAGGTCAATTTCCTGAATTTTTTGGTGTGCAATCTTCCAATGAAACAGAAATTGTTCAAGAAGAAGCACCTAAACGACAACCGGCAAATGTTGTCGCACCCGCTCAGAGGAATAGCGGTAAAAAACCTCGCTCAATACGTTTGACTCAAAGCCAAGTGAGAATCGCTAAGAAACTTGGAATAACAAATGAGTCATATGCAAATCAACTTTTACGGGAGAGTTAAGCTATGTCAGAAATTAATCAAACAAATAATATTGAAACTTCTGATGTAGAAGAACCTGCAAACCAAGAGCGTACCCCAAGGGGTTCAGAAAGCCGAAAGGTGGAACAAAGAGAGCAAAGTTGGGACAATCCATCGATTTTACCCGATCCAGACCCAATAGATGGTTGGGTTTTTAGATACATAAGGACAAGCCTTTTAGGTGAAGCAGATAATCCTAATGTTTCTCAAAAACTTCGTGAAGGCTGGGTGCCTTGTAAATTAGAAGATCACCCGGAACTTCATATCCATATGATGGATCACAATTCACAATGGGCGGAACAAGGGAATATAGAGATTGGTGGGCAATTGTTATGCAAGATGCCAAAAGAACGAGCGGAAGCTAGAGATGAGCATTTTAGAAAAATGGCTCACACACAAATGGAATCTGTAGACAACGCATATTTTAAAGATCAAGATTCTAGGATGGCGACAAAGCAAGTCTTTGAACGCAAGACTAGGACAACTTTTGGGAGTGATTCTTAGAGTCACTTAATTTAACTTTTATAGGAGACAATCATGGCGGCAAGTGCAACTCCTCATGGAGCTACGCCTGTTGGATCATTAGTGTCTTGTGCATACAATGCCAAAGTTACGCACTATAAAATCAAGAGTGCTTATGGTACTTCCATATTTTATGGTGACTTTGTAAAATGGGCTGATGACAATCCGAATACGACTATAGCTAAAGATACAGGCACAACAGCTTGTACCCCTATAGGTGTATTTCTTGGATGCGCTTACACTGATCCAACGACAAAACAATTTACGCCAAATCAATATTTTCCAGCATCAACTGCTGCGAGTGATATTGTAGCGTATGTTGCTTCTGATCCTTTTGTTATCATGCAAATGCAATGCGATGGTGCAGCAGACCAAGACGATCTTGGTAAAAACTGTGCAGTCGTGCAGACCGCAGGATCAACTTCGATTGGAAGAAGCAAGAACTCGGTTGATATATCTACTGTAGCAACAACCAGTACATTACCTGTTAAGATCATTGACTTTGTTGATGGTCCAGATAGTGCTATCGGGGATGCTTACACGGATGTATTAGTAGTATTCAATTCACAATCCGCTTTCGGAACAGGCGGGCATCAGTTGCTTCAAGCGACTGGTATAGGCTAATAGGAGAATATAGTTATGGCGATTTCAAGAGCGCAAGAGCTACATCAACTCCTACCGGGTCTTAATGCCCTGTTTGGTGAAGAGTATGCTCGTTACGAGAACGAACATCAGGAAATCTATACATCTGAGAACTCCGACAGATCATTCGAGGAAGAACTCAAGTTATCAGGTTTCGGTGCGGCACCAGTTAAAGATGAAGGTTCAGCTATCGCTTATGATACTGCACAAGAATCTTTTGTGGCTCGCTACACTCACGAAACAATTGCAATGGGATATGCGATTACAGAAGAAGCAATGGAAGATAATCTCTATGTTTCACTTTCTGCTCGTTATACCAAAGCACTTGCTCGTGCGATGTCATATACAAAGCAAGTAAAGGCGGTTTTCCCTCTTAACAATGGATTTACCAACAGTTATCAATCAGGCGATGGAGTGAACTTGTTCACAGCATCAAGTGATGGTGTGACTGGCGGTGACGGACATCCATTGGTAAGTGGTGGTAAAAACAGTAATAGACCTGCGACTGCTGCTGACTTGAATGAGACTTCCTTAGAGAATGCTGTCATTCAGATCAGTAAGTGGACTGATGAAAGAGGTCTAAAGATCGCGGCACGACCAAAGAAATTGATCGTTCCCACTGATCTTCAATTTACTGCTACTCGCCTTTTAAAGAGCGATTACAGAGTCGGCACTGCTGATAATGATGTCAATGCTCTCAAGACCAATGGTGTGATACCTGAAGGTTATTCGGTCAATCATTATCTGACCGATACGAATGCCTTCTTTATTGTCACCGATGTTCCTGATGGCATGAAGCAATTTATCAGGACACCCATGTCTACAAACATGGATGGCGACTTTGACACTGGTAATGTCAGATATAAAGCAAGAGAAAGATATTCCTTCGGGGTATCCGATCCGCTAGGTATCTGGGGTTCACCGGGTAGTTCGTAAGCTTAACGGGGGGTAGGAGACTATCCCCCTTTTTTTAATCCTGACCGCTACATATGTAGTGGACAATAGCCTAAACAGGAGAATCATTTATGGCTAATACAACTTTTACAGGCAATGTCAGGGCGATAGGCGGATTTGAACAAATCAGCAAAAACTCTACTACAGGTGCCATCACGACAAATCTGGATATTGATACAAGTGGTAATATTACTACGACAGGTTATTTATCTGCTTATTCACAAATAGAGAGCATTACAAGTGCTACACACAGCGTTGAGTCAACAGACTCAGGTACAGTCTATACGCTGAATAGAGCAGCAGGGATCGTGGTAACACTACCTACTGCCGCAGCAGGTTTAAACTATACCTTTATAGTCGGTACAACCTTCACGGGTGCAGGACAGATCAATACGGATAATACCAGCGATTTATTCTCTGGTTTTGCCACGATATTTGATCCGGCAACTGCAACAGATAATAATACCTTTATTCCTGATGCGAGTGATGACGATACCATTGATTTGGGAACAGCAGCGCAAGGTTGGTTGGTAGGCGGAGTTATTCGTCTGGTGGCTACTACAGCAGCAGTGTGGCATTGTGAAGCATTCCTTCATGGTGACGGCACATTAGCTACTCCATTCGAGTAAGGGGGTAAATAATGGCTGATGCAGTAACTTCACAGACCATCATTGATGGTTCAAGAAACTGCGTTATGAAGTTTACCAACGTCAGCGATGGCAGTGGGGAATCCGCAGTTGTTAAAGTAGATGTTTCTGCTTTATCACCTAACGCAGCAGGAACTTCCTGTTCTGAGGTTAGGGTCATGCGTATTACCCATGCCATTGTTGGGATGTCCGTTCAACTATTATTGGATGCCACGTCAAATGTTTTATTGTGCGATTTGGCTGAAAGCAGTAATGGACATCTTAATTTTGAAGATTTTGGCGGTATACCGAATAATGCGGGTAGCGGTAAGACTGGTGATATTCTATTTACAACATTAGGACATAGTTCTGGAGATACTTATTCCATCGTTATAGAGATGGTTAAGGTTTATTCGGACTAAGGAGTCAAAGCTTATGAGTGAATATATTATAGCTGAGACAGGGGAATTTCCTGCTCAGTATAATGTACTTAAAAAAGGGGATGATGGTATTTTTATTCCCATATTCGGACCTGACCCAGATTTAGACGATGCGAAACGTAAATATAATGAACTGGCTAATGCCGGTAAACGTGCGCGTACTAAATCAGGTCATTTCAAATCGGATGATCCATCAACACCTGATGTTAATGAAGCTTATGTAGGCGGTAAAAAGAAGGCTAAAAAGAAGGCAGCCAAGAAGAAAACCGCCAAGAAAAAGTAATTAGAACGTCAATTAATAATATTCATAATGCCTTGTATATCAAGGTGTTATGTTTATTTATTTCAATTATATAGGTAATAACTATGAAAGGATTTGGTAGGAACACAAGGTTTAAAGAACCTCACGGCTATTCCGGTGGAGGCAAACCTAGAGTTCGTAAAAATAAATATGCGAACAAGGGAGCCACTGAAATAGGAAAAGAAAATAAGGTTGAATCCTATAAGGAATACATCAAGCGTATGTTTGGTGGCGGGGAAACTTAATTATGCCCTTACATAAAGGGCGCTCAAAAAAGGTAATCAGCAAGAATATATCTACTTTGGTTAAAGAAGGTAAACCTAAAAAACAGGCAATAGCTATTGCCATGCAGAAAGCAGGTAAGAGGAAAAAATAAATGGCAACAAGCGGAACAACATCATTTAATCTGGATATAGCTGATATCATGGAAGAAGCCTACGATCTTTGCGGGATGGAGCTTCGTACAGGCTACGATTATCGTGGCGCTAAAAGAGCGTTGAATCTGGTTTTTCTGGAGTGGCAGAACAAAGGATTGAATCTTTGGACAATAGCACAGGCAAGCGCTTCCTTAACGGCTGGCACTAGTAGTTATAGTCTGGAATCATCGGCAATGGATGTGGTAGATGCATTTATAAGGACAGATGCGGGAGATACCGATAAACAGATGGATCAGAGATTAAACAGAATTTCCCGTACCCAATATAATCACCAAGCCACCAAATTAACACGCTCAAAGCCAACGCAATTTTATATCGACAAGAACACGGGAACCAATACTATTGTATTGTGGGCAACACCTGATGACGCAGATACTTATACATTAGTCTATGATTATGTAAAAAGGATAGAGGATGTCGGTACAGTTGCCAGTAATAATGCAGATATACCGGCACGATATTTACCCTGTTTAACTTATGCACTTGCTTATAATGTTGCCTGTAAAAATCCTGAAGCATTACAAAAAATTCCGATGATAAAACTAAGGTATGATGAATTATGGCGTGATGTCAGCGATGCTGACAGGGAAAGGGCATCAGTTCGATTTGTGCCTGATTTATCGTATAACAATTATTAAATGAATTTATGAGTTATGCAATCGGAAAAAAGGCATTAGGTATTTGTGATCGTTGCGGATTCACTTATAAGTTAAATGAATTGTTTTATCAGATTGAGAATAGCATCAGGAACGGGCAAAGAGTCTGTACGGAATGCTTGGATGAAGATCAACCTCAATTAAAATTAGGCGAGCTGAATACGAGCGATGCGCAATCCTTATATAATTCAAGACCGGATTCAGGTGAAGCGGAATCAAGAAGATATTATGCTTTTGATCCCATCGGTGGCGGTGTTACCAAAATGGGTTCCAGAACAATGGGATTAACCATGCATGGTAGAGTGGGTAAATTAACAGTGAGTACAAGCTAATGGCGTGGACATTTACAACATTAAAATCTGCGATACAGGATTATACCAATAATACTGAAACAACTTTTACAAGCTATCTTGATGAATTTATTGTAAATACGGAAGATAGAATATTAAAAATGGTCGAGCTGCCATTTTTCAGGAAAAATGTTACTGGATCATTAACATCCGGTAATCAATATTTAAGTATGCCTGATGATTTTTTGGCTCCCTTTTCGCTTGCCGTTGATAATAGCGGGTATGAATACTTATTATTCAAGGATGTAAATTTTATACGGGAGTCCTATCCGTCAAGCAGTACAACGGGGATTCCTAAATATTATGCCGTATTCGATGTCGATAGTTTCATCGTGGCACCTACACCCAATGCCAATTCTACTGTTGAATTACACTATCAGTATAAACCGACATCAATAACGACATCAGGTGACGGAACCAGTTGGATTGGAACCAATGCTTCCGACTGCCTATTATATGGCAGTTTGGTGGAAGCCTATACATTTATGAAGGGCGAAGCGGATGTCATGCAGAATTATAAGGAAAGATTTGCCCAATCCATTGAGCGACTGAAAGTATTGGGAGAAGGTCGGGAAACTAAAGATAATTATAGGACAGGTACAACTAGAAAAGCAGTTACTTAATGTTAAAAGTACCTATAAAAGAATTAGAAGATAAAAATATTGCTATCGTTGCAATGGGAAGAAGTCAGTTGGACTTTCATTTATCCCGTGTTCATAGTGTCCATTTTGATGAAGTATGGGCTTTAAATGCAATGATTGGCGTTATTCCGAATGTTAATAGAGCCTTTATACTAGACCCGATGAGTCGCTTTCTTAATACGAAAGATGCTGGCGGCATGACTGAAATGATGCGTAGGTGTTTGCCAGATATACAATATCCTATTTATACTTGTGAGGTAGATCAAAGGGTTCCAGCGACAGAAGAATATCCATTGGCTCCATTGGTTTCCGATTTAGGATGTTCGTATTTCAATAATACTATTGCTTATTCAATTGCTTTTGCCTTATGGAATAAAGTTGGCAGATTAAATATATTCGGTGTGGACTTTACTTATAAGAATAATATGCATTTTGCCGAAGCAGGTAGGGCTTGTTGTGAGTTTTGGATAGCTAAATGTCTCGATAAAGGGATTGACGTATGTATAGCTCCTAGCTCAAATCTAATGGATACAAATGTTTCTTTGAAAGAAAAACTCTATGGATATCATAGGCTTAATAATCCTATAGTTACTTATAAGGAAGATAATACTATTAAAACTTGTCGATGGTCTGAAGTCATTGAAGATAAAGGCGAATTTGTTGGCATGATTGGAAGGGATGATTTAGAATTTAATGATGTGCCTGAACCAGATAAATACTAATGGAAACAGATAAATTTGAAATATCAATAGGTAATTTAGGGGTTCAAACAACTCACAATAGAGGTCATACTGTTGAAGAGTTAGCTGAAATGGCTACCAATAAATTAATTTCTATAAGTGATAATGCTGATCCTATGGTGAAAGCACAAGCACACGCATTTAGAGATAGGTGCAAATGGATTGTTGCATTTTATGTACAAGAAGGGATTAAAAACCATGTATGTACTATATGTAACGAATTAGAAAAACAAGGTCATAAAGACCTAGCAAATATTATCAGGAGACTGTAATGGCAATAACCCAAGCTATGTGTACCTCGTTTAAGAGTGAACTTTTGCAAGCAGTACATAATTTTAAAGCTTCTGGAGGAAACTCTTTTAAGCTGGCTTTATATACAAGTTCAGCGACAATGAGCGCTTCTACTACAGCTTATAGTACAAATCAAGAAGCATCAGGAACAAACTATACTGCGGGTGGAGCTGCATTAACGAATGTTAATCCAACTACTTCAGGAACAACTGCGTTCACTGATTTTTCTGATTTGACTTTTGGAACAGCTACCATCACTGCTAGAGGTTGTATGATTTACAACGATACAGCATCAGGTGATCCTGCGGTGGCAGTATTTGATTTCGGTGGAGATAAGACCTCCACTGCGGGTTCATTCACGATTACATTTCCAACCGCAGATGCAAGTAACGCTGTTATTAGAATAGCGTAATAGTTTTATGGCTTATGTATCTGGCTGGGGTCGCAGTACATGGGGTTCTGGAGCTTGGAATGAGCCTAGCGCAGTAACACTTACAGGTCTTGCTGGAACAACAGCATTAGGCACTGAAACAGTAACTTGTGATGCTAATGTTGCAGAGACAGGTGTAGCGGCTACTGGTGCCATAAGTTCACTCACTATAACGGGTACAGCTAATGTCACAGAGACAGGTGTAGCTGGAACCAGTGCAATTTCAAGTGTTACCCCTAGTGGTGCAGCCAATGTCGCTGAAACGGGATTAGCGGGAACAGGAGCGGTAGGAACTGTTCTTGCAGCAGGTTTCGCAATTACGGGAGTTAGCGGAACTGCATCTACAGTATCTCAGGGTGATGAAACAGTAACTGGTGCTGCCAATGTTTATCCTACGGGATTAGCGGGAACCAGTGCATTAGGAAGTTTAAGTTTAGTAACTAATAATATTATATCGGTTACGCAAGATGCCAGTACAGGTGCAGTAGGTTCATTAACTGCAACTGGTATATCAAATATATCTCTTACGGGGATATATGGTACTGGAAGTATAACAAGTGTTAATGTTTGGGGATTAGTTGATACTTCCCAAACACCAAATTATTCAACAATATCAGATTCACAAACTCCTAATTGGAGTACAATAGATGATAGCCAAACACCAGAATGGGAAGAGGTAGCTTAAAATGGCAACATATGTAAATGATTTAAGATTAAAAGAGATCGCCACGGGTGATGAGTCAGGAACGTGGGGTACTTCAACAAATACAAATTTGGAATTGATCGGAGAAGCTTTTGGTAGTGGCTCGGAAGGAATAACAGGCACTACGCATACCATCACTATGGCTGATGGAACTTCAGACGCAGCGAGAACTATGGCAATGACCCTGACAGGGTCTATTACTGCATTAAACACAGTTACCCTTGCACCGAATACAGTCAATAAAGTCTGGGTTATCCAGAACTCGGCAGGTTACGCTGTATCCATTAGTCAAGGTACAGGTGCCAATGTCGTTATTCCCAATGGCGGAATTAAGATGGTTGTGGCAGATGGAGCAGGTTCAGGCGCAGCAGTTACTGATGTACTGGATATGACAGGTGGTACAGGTAACGTAGGACTGGGTTCTGGTAACTTAGGCACAGCCTTAACGACAGGAACAGATAACGTAGCAATAGGTGAAGCGGCACTGGATGCAGTCACTACTGGTTCAGATAACACTGTAGTAGGTGATAATGCTGGTGGCGCAACAACGACAGGTGATAATAATGTAGCAATCGGATCAGGTGCTTTAGACGCTAACTCCACAGGGTCTGACAATACTGCGGTGGGATATAACGCTTTAACAGCATCTACCACAGCTACTAAAAATACTGCTCTTGGCTACTCTGCTGGAGAAGCAATAACCACAGGTGATAGAAATATTACAATTGGCTATAATTCTGGAAAATTAATTGATGAAGGTATTAAGAATGTAGCAGTAGGTTCTTATTCTCTCGATGCTACCACAACTGGTGACGAAAATGTTGCTATTGGTCAAAGTGCTTTAGGAGCTAACACAACTGCTGATTATAATGTTGCCGTAGGTGCAAGTTCTTTATTAGTAAACACCACAGGAACAAATAATGTTGCTGTTGGTGCATATGCTTTAGACGCTAACACCACAGCAGATAACAACACCGCAGTTGGTAAAGACGCTTTAACAGCAAACACCACAGGTACAAGAAATACAGCAGTTGGTAAAAGCGCAGGAGCAGCAATAACAACTGGAACAAATAATACGCTTGTTGGTAAAGAAGCAGGAGATGCACTTACAACTGGTGGTGATAATACTGCGATTGGTCTTGAAGCTCTGGGAACAGCAACTACAGCTAGTGGTAACACGGCTGTTGGTTATGCTGCTTTATACGCAAATACTTCAGGTGCAGGTAACACGGGCATTGGTTTTCAAGCTTTAGACGCTAATACAACGGCAGCAAACTGCACAGGTGTTGGTTATAATGTTTTAAGTGCTAACACCACAGGAGCTGATAATACTGCTCTTGGTTCACAGGCTCTAGCAGCTAATTCCACAGGTGCTAACAACGTAGCAGTAGGACAACTGGCTTTAAATGACAATACCACGGCATCTAGCAATACAGCAGTAGGTTATAATTCTTTAGCAGTAAACACCACATCAGGTAATAATGTTGCTATTGGTTATGGAACTTTAGCTGCACAAACATCAGGCGGAGAATCTAATACTGCTGTTGGTTATAATGCAGCAACCTCTAATACGACAGGAGATAATCTAGTCGCCATTGGTAATCAGGCATTAGACGCAAACACCACTGGTTCAGGTAATATTGCAGTAGGTCGGAACGCACTAGGAGCAAACACCACAGCAAGTAACAACACAGCAGTTGGTCACGAGGCTTTAGTAGCAAACACCACAGGTGCTTCTAACACAGCAGTTGGTTATACATCTTTAGACGCTAATACAACTGGTTCAAACAATGTTGCGGTAGGGCAAGATGCTTTAGGAGCAAACACCACAGCTAGTGATAACACAGCAGTTGGTTTATCAAGTTTAAAATTAAATGTAACTGGCACGTCAAATACGGCTGTTGGTAAAGACGCACTAAGAGCCAATTTAGCTGATAACAATACAGCAGTTGGTATGGATGCTTTAACAGCAAACACAACAGGAGGTGCTAATACCGCAGTTGGTAAAGATGCTTTGATAGCTAATACGACAGCAGGTCAAAACGTAGCTATTGGTAGATTAGCTTTAGCAACAAATACAACTGGAGCAGATAATACCGCAGTCGGTACGGCTGCTTTAACAGCGAATACAACAGCAAGCAATAATACAGCAGTTGGTTTAGAGGCTTTAACAGCAAACACCACAGGAGCAGGAAATACTGCTGTTGGTGCTATAGCTTTAGATGCGATTACGACATCTAGCAATAATACTGCTGTTGGACACGAAGCATTAACAAACGCCACTACAGGTACTGGCAATACAGCGTTAGGTAAAGGTTCGATGACGGGTGTGGTCGCTGGATCAAACAATGTTGCCGTTGGTTACACTGCATTGTCTGCTAACACGACAGCATCGAATAATGTTGCTATGGGTTATAATGCCTTAGTCGCAAACACCACAGGCGCTTCTAATACAGGAGTAGGAACTTATGCTTTAGATGGTAATACCACAGGTGATAATAACACAGCAGTAGGCTACAACGCTTTAAGCGCAGTCACTACAAGTAGTAACAATGTGGCATTAGGTTTTAGAGCTGGTCAGGCAATAACAACAGGCGGTAGGAATACTTGTATTGGAGAAGGTTCAGGAATAACAGGAAGTCCTAGCGGTAATCTTACTACAGAAAGTAATATTATGTGTTTAGGTGACGATAATCTAGGAACTTTATTTTGCACACAAGGCACAATTAATACTTCTGATGTCCGAGATAAAAGAAATATTACAGATTTTAGTAATGGTTTAGACTGGATAAATAAAATGAAGCCAGTTACTTACCAATGGGATAGAAGGTCTTGGTATGTTGATGAAGATGCTACACCTGAAGATATACTGGCAGTAAAAACTGATGGCTCTTTAACAAAACCTAAAGTTGAAGTAGGACTTATAGCGCAAGATGTACTAGAAATAGAAAAAGAACACGGTTTTGGTAGTAATAATGATAATAGTCTTTTAGTTAATTTAACTGAAGATGAAACTAGATATGGTATTAACTATACAAATATAGTGCCTATGTTAATCAACGCAGTCCAAGAACTTTCGGCAAAGGTCGAAGAATTAGAAACAAAAGCACACGATAAGTGCAAGGAGTAAAATAAAATGGCAGTAACAAAAGCAATGACTAAAGCGATACCGCATGAAAAGTCAAGCAAGGCACAAGAATGGCATATGCAAATGAAGTACGAGAACGATAGTGAAGGTGATGCAACCTACTATACTACTACTTTTCATCATGTAGCAATAGCAGCCGATGGTGATTTTACCGCAGCAGCTAAAGGCTCATTCAGCCTAGCAGCCTTGACAGCGCTATGTCCTGTATCTAGTTGGGATGCTATATTCGCCAGTCAAGTAGATTCGGTAATTACGAGTCCTGTAGTTCCGCCAGTCGCTGATGAATCTTTTGCAGTACCTAGCTAATAGGATGCAGGATGTATTAAAACTACTTACAGTAGGAACTGTAATAATAGGCTTTATCTTATTTAACGATAACGATAAATCTGTAGAGCATCAAGAAGCTAGTAGTTCTTTTGGTCAATTATGGCAAGAACATCAGCAATTGCCTTAAAGGAAATAATATGGAACATGAAGTAGAAATCTATACAATGCCAGCCGTATTTATGTTAAAGGCAAAAATACCTGACGGATTGGTTGAAGGATTAAATGATTACTTGGATGAATTACGGGAAGATGAAGAAAGGGAATCTTTGGCAAAAACCCTAGTCGGGCAGATTCATCAGGGAGAGCAGTTAAATATTCCCCCTACTGACGATGAGCGTGTTAAGCCATATACAGAATATTTATGTAACTTAGGGGTTGCCTATATTAATCATTTCATTAATTCCACAGGGGTTAAATTTAAGACTAATAAACAGGTAGACCTAGACGAACTTTGGTCGGTACATAGTTTTGAGGGAGACTATAACCCGATTCACGATCACGGCACAAAAACCATAACAGGAATTTCCTGTACGACATGGACTAAAGTGCCACAACAGATTTTAGACCAGCCAACATCAGGCACCACAGAATACAGTTTGTATAATGATTCAGGGCATAGTGATGGCTGTTTAGCGTTTCAATATGGTAGAAATTCATTGATGGATGCAGATAGATTGTTTCCACCACAAAGTTGTGTGGTTAAGCCAGAAGTAGGGGTGCAATATATGTTTCCCAATGGCTTACAGCATATGGTATATCCTTTCTTTGGAGAGGGTGAGAGAAGAACAGTTGCAGCAAATTTAAACTGCTGGGATGTAAAAGAAGCAGCTTAATGGCGAAAATGACTGTGAATCAAGTGGTAACAGATTTAGCGAAGCATGAAGCAGTTTGTGCGGAGCGTTGGTTAGAAATACTTAATCGTGTAAAAAGGGTTGAAATCTTTATTGTTGCAACCCTCGTTACGTTATTATTAGGTATGGGAAGTATACTGACAGGTCAACTTTTTTAAAGGAAATAAAATATTATGGATATGATAGTTAATTTAGTGGGTTGGATTGCGATAATAGTTACAGTGGCATCACTGATTACTGCTCTTACTCCAACACCAAAAGATAATGCTTGGATGGGAAAGATATATAAAATCATTGAAACATTGGCTTTAAATATTGGAAAAGCGAAAGATAAATAATGTATGAATATAGTTGTAAAGTTGATAGAGTCGTTGATGGCGATACTATTGATGTTATTTTGGACTTGGGCTTCGATATTCTTTATCGTTCTAGGGTTCGTCTTTACGGCATTGATACGCCCGAATCTAGGACACGAGATAAAGATGAAAAAGTTAGAGGTAAACTAGCTGGTGCATTTTTACAAGTCGCTGTAGATAACGGCAATAAAGTTATCATACAAACTAAATTAAAAGATTCTAAAGGTAAATTTGGTAGAGTTTTAGGAGATGTTGTTGTTGATGGCGTTAATATAAATCAAGCCATGATAGCTAATAATTTAGCTGTAGCTTACTTTGGTCAATCTAAAGATGACATAGAAGCAGAACATTTAGTTAATAGACAAAAATTAATTGATGCTGGTATGTATACACCAGTTGAATAAATGAATGAGGTATTTTCATTAATAGCTGATGTTGGTTTTCCTATTGCTATGGCTTTGATTGGCGGATTCTTCATATTTCTTACTATCAAGTACATTTTGGAAAGCGTTATTGGTCAAGTAGATGCTATACATGGTATTGTTTCTTCATTGGATAATCGAGTAAAAACAATGAATCACGATATGATCCGAATGGATGCTACCTTATGTAGTGTTATTGGTATTCGACCTGACCTTGAAAGGATAGCTAGAGCTAATGGCAAAGAAGATGCTAGAAGGGATTAATGGATATAGCTACAATCATCAGCGAATACGGATTTCCTATCGTAGCTACAGTTGGTCTGCTATATATGATTTATTTTATTTGGGGGTTTATTACTAATAATATAAAAAAGAAATTATCAGAAACTTCTGTTACCTTAATTGAGTTAATTGACAGAATTAGAATGCTGGATAATGACATCATTCGACTTCAACAAAAACTCGATACTGTAATTGAATTAAGAGAGTCTGCTAAACATGAAAAAAAGAATAAAAAGATTAAATGATAACGGATTGTTAATAATAGGGTGGTTAATCTTGCTATCTTTTTGTTCTGCTTCAATCAAAGCAGATATTATTACATTTAAGTTTCATAACCCTTCTTTTAGTGGTATTGGTACATCAGCCCATTATTTAACTATAGATGAGCAGGAAAATTCCAGAAGGGAAAAGATTGCCGAAGATATAGAATCCGCTTTAAACGAAGCTGCTAGAGATGCCGATAACACTACTTTAGCTAAATTTCTTAGAAATCTGGAATCTCGCATTTATTCCCAGCTTTCCCGTGATCTTGCTGAATCCCTGTTTAATAGTGACACAGGCGGCACAGGCGGAAGTATTGTTTTGGAAGGTAATGTGATTACTTTTGTTAATACTGGTACGGAGATTATATTAACTATTATTGATGAAGATGGAGTAACAACAGAGATTATAATTCCTGTAGGGTCTTTTGGTATCTGTTCTTCAGATGAATGCGTACCTTAATCATATGGTTGTATTTTTTGTTAATTTCAGGATGTGCTGGAATAACTGTAGTAGGAGATACTGAAGGTCCAATCATTGAAAGACCTTCCTTGCAAGCACTTATAGATTTACCCGTTCCAGAACAGAAAGCGGTTGTTTCTGTTTATAAGTTTCCCGATCTGACTGGACAACGTAAGTCAGCAGATAATATGGCTTTATTCAGCACAGCCGTTACTCAAGGCGCTGATTTATACTTAATCGAAGCATTGATTAATGCAGGAAAAGGAAGCTGGTTCACTGTTGCTGAACGTGTCGGTTTAGACCATTTAACTAGGGAAAGGCAACTCATTGTTTCTACTAGGAATAGTTACGATGGAGAAGGTGCCAATAAATTAATGCCGTTATTATATTCGGGATTAATCATGGAAGGAGGCATTATTTCTTATGATGCCAATTACCAGACTGGTGGTACGGGAGCGCGTTATTTAGGGATAGGATTGACTAATCAATACAGAAGGGATCGTGTTACAGTAGCTTTAAGAGCTGTTCTTGTCCAAACTGGAGAGATAATTTTAAATGTATCAGCAAGCAAAACAATATTTTCTGTTGGTGCTGGTATGGATGGTTTTAGATTTACGGAAAACGGGACCGAATTAGTTGAACTGGAATCAGGGATAACTGAGAATGAAACAACGGGATATGCAGTAAAATCTGCCATAGAAACAGCAGTTTACGCATTAATTAAACAAGGAATTGATAGAGATGTATGGGATATAAAGACGGAGGATTGATATGAGACATTTTATTATTATGGGAATGTCATCTTTTATACTTTTGGTTTTAGCTTGTACTGCAAGTGTCGCTTTTGGAGCAAATAACCTGATATATATTACCCAATCTGGAACTGGATTAACAATGAATATCGACCAGATTGGCAATAGTAATACTGTGGGATCAGCGCAAGCTAGAGCTACGTTTACTGGATCGACAGTCACTGTTGATATTGACCAAGTAGGCGATAGTAATACGCTTGCAGCAAGTGCTGTTCAAGCCAATAACAGTAGTTTTACAGTTAATACGACAGGCGATAGTAATGTCACTACCCTCGCTGGTGGTGCCACTGGAGATATAGCAGGTACGGATTTTGATTATGCAGCCACAGGAGACAGTAATGTTCTTGTGATGACACAAGGAGCAGCAGCCACTGCCACAGGTGGTAATCAGGATTTTGCGGTAACAGGAACTTCAAACAACATTAATGCCACCTGTGAGGTTGTGGGTTGTATTAATAACTGGACAGTAAGTGGGGATGGTAACGATATAGACACTACCCAAACAGGTAATGCAGACCATTCCATTACTGCTTCTATCACAGGTAATAGCAATAATATTGACATTGACCAAACAAATAGTGGCGCAAGCACCAGTGGTATCGTGAATATTGTATCAACAACAACAAGCGGCACGATTGATATAGATCAATGCACAAGTGGTTGTTAGCGCTTATTCCTGTTGTTTCTTTTGCACAGGTAGGAGAAATATCTGAATTAAGAGGAAATAGTGAAGTTTTACGCACTAACCAGCAGGATAAATTATTGGCAGAGCTAGCTTTAGATATTTTTTCTTTTGATGATGTCCGTACTGGCGATGGTCGAATAGCTATTGAGTTTCTTGATTCTTCTACAGTTAGGTTGACAGAACATTCCAAGATTATTATTGACGAGTATATTTATGATCCTAATCCAGCCAAAAGCAAGATGGCACTTCGTATGGCTAGTGGTACGGCAAGATTTATTACAGGCGCATTAGGCAGGATCAATAAAGAAAATATCAGTATTAAGACTCCAACAGCCAATATTGCGATTCGTGGAACTGATTTCACTACTACAGTAGATGAGATAGGCAGAAGTCTGGTTATTCTTTTACCTGATGCAGATGGAACTTCGTCAGGAGAAATAACAGTAGATTCGTTAGCAGGTACTGTGGTGCTAAACGAGCCTTTTCAGGCAACGATGGTCAGTGTAGGTGAATCCATGCCGACAAAGCCAGTAGTTTTAATCAACTTAACCCTTGATTTTATTGATAATTTATTAATTGTTAATCCGCCAGATGAAATTGAAAGGGCTGTGGAAGAACAAAGTGCTACAGCTTCCAATATACTGGATGTTGATTTACTGGAAGAAACTGAACTGGATGAGAATGATCTTGATGAGAATGAGTTGGATGAAGTCAATCGTTTAGATATAGACCTATTGAACGTGGATTTTCTTGCTGATTTATTGGATGTCATTGAAGATGTCGGTAAAGATAAAGAAAAGGTCAGTGAGTTGGATGGAGTTCAATTGGAAGGAATATTGGCAGGATTTGACCAGAATAATCAGACTTATACCTTCGTGGAAGGTGAAATATTAACCATTTTCAGGCAAGTGGAAAATACAGTTGATTTGGAACTGGATAAGGAAGGAGCTTATAACCTTAATATTTTAACTGCTGGAAAACAAATAAGGGCAACAATCAATGGTGGTGGCGATAGTTCGATTACTATTAATCAGTCTAATTAGCCTTCCCTTATGGGCGGCAGATAATACTGTTGAAGTAAGAACCAAAGGCAGTGGTACTGAGATTCTGGTAGATCAGATAGGTGCAGGTAATACCGCGAGGGTATGGTGCGGATTGTCCGATGGCACTTTTGATACTCATTTATGCACCAATGCCGATATTGATATAGACCAGACTGGCGATGGAAACCTTGCAAAAGCCTATTCACAGTTTACTAATCATACGAATAATGAATATACGATTCAGCAGGAAGGGGATAATAACACCGCTTACCTTGATCTGGATTACAGTAATAATGTTACCACCATTACCCAGATAGGAAATGATGATTATGCTGAGATATATATGGGCGGTGATAACAATAACTATATCATTAGCCAAACAGGGGATGATTTCTACGCCAAGATGTACGCTTTCGGTGATTATTCTGACTGGACAATCACACAATCTGGAACAGGAAACCATAACGCTTACATAAAATCCTGTGGTAATTGCAATAATAATGATGCAACGATTACACAATCAGGTAGTGGTGCTAAAGACGGGGATATAGAATTTAGAAATAACCCATCAGATAACAATACAGTCAATCTAACGCAAAGTGGTAATGGCACTCATGTCGGGAATATTTTAGTAAAACAGGGTAGTTATACAGTTAATGCTACACAATCAGGCTCAACGAACCAGAATTACACAGTAACATTGGATTGCACTGGTACTTGCAATAAAACGATTACAGTCAATCAGTATGATTAGATATGTGCAATTATTTGCATTAATTGTATTATTTTTTATTCCAGTATCTTTCCAATGGGAACCTTTAGAGGTACTAAAACTAAAGACTTTTGATGCTTTAGTCGCTGAAAAGCCACCTTCGGGTTACTTTACAATTCTCAATATCACTGAAGAAGATATTGATAAAGAAGGCGGGTATCCTTTACCTAGACAAAGATTGGCTGAAATACAGATAGAATTACTACAAAAAGGTGCTATAGGAGTAGGTTGGGTTATTGGATTCCCACATAAAGATAGATTGGGTGGCGATGATGCTTTTGCCGAATCCTTGAGTTATGCACCTTCGGTTCTGCCTTTATTTGAAAATAATAATAACCAATATCCCAAGACGATTGGTACAGTCATATTGGGGGAAGATACTGGCGGTATTGAATCACAAGGTGTGCTTAACAATATTCCAATGTTGTCAGAGGTTGCCAATGAAGGGATAGCAGTAGCAAGAACTGATATAGATAATCTAGTCAGGCGTTTACCATTATTAATGCGTACTCCTGATGGTTGGGTTCCTGCTTATGGCACAGAAGTATTAAAAGTATTGGTAGATGCTGATACTTATGTCATAAAGACAAATCAAAATGGTTTAGAAGAAATAAGGGTTAGAGGTTTACCTGCCGTGAAAGTGGATTCGTTTGGCAGAAAGTGGATCAGTTGGGTAGATACACCACAGACAACTTTGGAAGAAATGGATGTAGAAGGTAAGTTTGTATTTGTCGGTGTCACTGCCAAAGGAGTAATGCCTCAACTTGCTACTCCAGTAGGTTTATTGGAACCACATAAAATACAGGCAGCTTTGGCTGAAAGTATTTTAATAGAAGATAGCCCTTATATACCTGATTATGCTTTAGCATTAGAGATGCTGATACTTTTTTTCTCAGTGGCTCTTATTTGGCTTGTATTGCTTTTATTTGGTATTACGCTAGGTATTAGCCTATTTGCAGCAATAATGTCTGTAAGCGCGTATTTCGGCTTCTATATGATACAACATGGATTATTGGTCGATGTTACTTGGACTTTAATATGCCAGTTTATAGCAGGAGCTACGGCATTTTATCTAAGATTTAGGCAGCAATATAAACTTAGACAACAGATTAAAAAGCAATTTGGCAAATATCTTGATCCTAGAATGGTTAAGAAATTACAGGATAACCCTGCATTATGTAAAGTTAATGGAGCGCGAAGGGATTGCAGTATTATTTTTACTGATCTTAGAGGATTTACCAGTTTATCTGAATCTGTTGAACCAGAGCAGGTAACTTACATAATGAATAATGTATTGAATGTTCAGGTAAATGCGGTCAATCAATATGAAGGGGTCACTGATAAATTTATTGGTGATGCTGGAATGTTTCACTGGAATACTATTTTACCGCAGGAAGATCACCATAATTTAGCTTTACAGGCTGCAAGACAGATAGAAACAAATATAATTGAATTAAATAAAAAGTTTAAAGAAGAAGGAATCCCTGAAATAGCGATAGGTATAGGTGTCAATTCAGGTATTTGTATTGCAGGTAACTTTGGTGCTACGGATAGATTTGCTTTTTCCCTTATCGGTGATCCCTGTAATGTAGCTGCAAGATTGGAAAGTGCGACAAAAGTAGCAGGAGTTAATGTACTGATTGGTGAAGAAACTTCTAAGTACAGTAATTTTAAATTAAAATCATTGCAACCTATTGAAGTTAAAGGAAAAGAAAAACCATTAGAAGTATATACATGGGAAAACAATTACAGTTAATCAATATTAATGGAAATATCAAATGAAGTTTAAACTTATAAAAAATATTATCGGTGCTGTAGCTCCTACAATTGGTACGGCTTTAGGCGGTCCAATGGGAAATATGGCAGCAAATATGGTGGCTGACGTATTAGGATGTGATCCTGCTCCAAAAAAAATAGAACAAGCCATGCAAGCAGCAACACCAGAGCAACTTACAGAACTTAAAAAGATTGATGCTGACTTTGAAGTAAAGATGAAAGAACTCGATGTTGATCTATATGCCCTTGAAACACAGGATATACAAGATGCCAGAAAAGCTTTTAAAGAAGATTGGACTCCAAAAGTATTTGGTCTTATTGCTTTGATAGCTTTTGTGGGTTACATATTTACTGTAACTATTTTACCTCCAGATCAAAATAGCGACACTATTGTTAGTTTGGTATTAGGATATTTAGGTGGTCTTGTATCAGGTATATCTAGTTTTTATTTTGGAGCTTCTAATAAAGAAGAAAAATCATAAAGAATATGGATAACGAGAAACTAATTGAAGAATTGAAACGGGATGAAGGAATTGAGCATAAAGCTTATCAGGATTCATTGGGCATATGGACAATCGGTGTTGGCAGAAATATTCAGGAAGTTGGCTTATCTCAAGATGAAATAGAATATTTACTGGTAAATGATATTATTCAATGCACGAAAGAATTGAATAAAACATTTGATTGGTATAAGGATTTAAACGATGTTCGTGCAAGAGCATTAATCAATATGTGTTTCAATCTAGGTCTAACCAGATTACTCGGTTTTAAAAAATTTCTTGCAGCAATGGAAGCAAAAGATTGGGAAAAAGCCGGTATAGAAATGATGGACAGCAAATGGAGTAAACAGGTTGGAGCGAGAAGCGAAAGACTAAGAATAATGATAGTAGAGGGTTAAATGCCATTAGTTAAATATATTTTCAAACCCGGTATTAATAAAGAAGGAACTAACTACAGCAACGAGAATGGTTGGTACGATGCCGATAAAGTCAGATTCAGGAAAGGCAGACCTGAAAGAATTGGCGGATGGTTAAAAAATAGTAGTAATAGCTTTATAGGAACCTGTAGAAAAATTCTTGTATATAATGATACTGCCGGTACAAATTATACTATAGTGGGAACCCATCAAAAACTGTACGTCAAGGAAGGAGTCAGTTTTTATGATATTACGCCTGAGAGGGCTACCACTACCGATGGTATTACATTTGCGGCTACTGATGGATCATCCATCATTACTGCTACCGATAGTTCTCATGGAGCTAAAGAAGGTGATTTTGTAACAATAAGCGGTGCAGTTACTTTAGGTGGTTTAATTACTGCCGATGTTCTAAACCAAGAATATCAAATAGCTTCTGTTCCAACGACAAATACTTATACTATTACGGCAAAAGATACTTCTGGCGATGAAGTGACAGCAAATAGCAGCGATTCCGGTAATGGCGGTTCAGGCGTTGATGGCGTATATCAGATTAATTCTGGATTGGATGTTTATGTTAAGTCAACGGGATGGGGAACCGATGCTTGGGGTTCAAGTACATTTGGATCAACATCATCATTATCCGCCAGCAATCAATTAAGATTATGGTCTATTGATAATTTCGGGGATGATGTTCTTGCTTGCGTGAGAGGCGGTGCTATTTATTATTGGGATGAATCAGCCGGTACATCCGCACGGGGAACAAATCTTACCGCAATAGGCGGAGCGAGTGATGCTCCCACCATAGCATTACAGGTAATGGTATCGGATGTTGATCGGCACGTTATAGCATTTGGTTGCAATACAATCGGAAGTAGTACGATTGATCCGTTATTGGTAAGATTTTCAGATACAGAGAGTGCCGGAGATTGGACTCCCACGGCAATTAATCAGGCGGGTGGTGTCCAGTTATCGCAAGGATCAGAGATTATAGGCGCTCTTAAAACAAGACAGGAAATATTAATATTCACCGATGTTGGATTGGTTTCCATGAGGTTTGTGGGATCACCTTTTGTTTTTTCATTTAATGAGGTTGCCGAAGGCTTTTCCTTGATATCTCCGAATGCATCCATTAATGCGGATAATAAAGTTTATTTCATGGATAGAGGCGGATTTTATGTTTACTCAGGTTCTGTATCCAGATTGCCCTGTTCCGTATTGGATCATGTTTTATCTGATCTGAATCTGGAACAGGCACATAAGATATTTGCCGGTGTTAATTCCAATGCCAATGAGATTATATGGTTCTATCCGTCAGGAAGCAGCAGTGAAGTTGATAAATATGTTTTATATAACTTCTTGGAGCAAGTCTGGTCAGTAGGAACAACAACCGATAACTTTGTAAGAACCGCTTGGGATGAGGCAAATCTATTGGATTATCCCATTGCAGCCAGTAAGAACAGTAGCTCGGTCAACACCAATTATTTATATGATCACGAGAAGGGTCACGGAGATGATGGTAGTGCATTTACCGCCTATATAGAATCCAGTGATTTTGATTTACAGCCTGATGGGGATCATTTTCTTCACATTTCAAGATTGATACCTGATATAGAATTTAGGGATCAACAAACAACTGATGATACAGTGTCTTTTATCATCAAAGGCAGGGATTATCCTTTATCAAGTTTATCAACTTTACAGACAATAAGTGTTACCCCTGAATCTACATTCAGCAATACAAGAGCCAGAAGCAGACAATGTGCATTAAGAATATCAAATTCTTCGAGTGATTTTGGCTGGCGATTGGGAGACTTGAGATTGGATATTAGACCTGACGGGAAGAGATAGATGACTAATTCAAGGAATAAAGGAGCGAGTTTTGAAAGAATGATAGCAAATTCATTGTCGGAAGAGCTTGGTCTTGTGGTTAAATTAAAAAGAATACTGGAACAAACCAGAGAAAAACATTTACCAGATTTAATTTTTGGTGATTGGCATTTGGAATGCAAGCGATATGCAAGCGGAAAAGAACCAGCTACTGCATGGTGGGAACAAGTTGTAGAAGCTTCCAAAGATAAAGGTACGCCTACATTAATTTATAAATTTGATAGGCAACCAATTAAAGTTAGATTGCCGTTACACGCTGTAAATAATTATTTACCAGTTAATAATTTTATTACTTGCGATTTATTTTTTGAGGACTTTGTTTACTTAATCAAAGTGCTATATCCAGAACACATTGAAGAATATAACAAGAGGGCAGCTTAAATGGATATTAGAAGTATTTCATTACCATTGCCTTCGGAAGAATATGACGCAAATGATGAAGCGGTTACACGAAGAAGTATTGAACAGGCAATTGAAGATATCAGTTTTAAAATTAAACGATTGGAAGAACTGAGAACCACAGTTGCCAGTAACTCACTTAAAAGACATTCTTTTCTGCTAATGGGCGCTAAAGATGGCTGATATTTTAAAAGTATTGGGTCAACTAGACCCGTCAGCAACTACTGTAACCACGTTATATACAGTACCTGATATGACACAAACAACCATTAGTTCGCTCGTTATATGTAATCGTACAGGGTCGGCTATTACCTTCAGGGTAAGCGTTCATCCTGCCGGAGCTGGCGCTAATGACAAACAATATATTTTTTATGATGAATCATTGGCGGCAACTACCACACGAACAGTAGTTATAGGAATGACATTGGCACAAACTGATGTAATAAAAGTATACGCAAGCGGAGCTGATGTCAGTTTTAATTTATTCGGCTGTGAAACTAAAGAGGTTAGATAATGGCACAATATAAAATACAACAAGGTGATACCTTGTCAGCATTAGCTAGAAGATACGGCACTACAGTAGATGCTTTAATGGATGCTAATCAACAAATTAAAGATAGAGACTTAATCTATTACGACAGAATGATGAATGTACCCGGTGCAGCAACACCAGTTACTGTGACTCCTCCAGCCGATCAAGGCGCTATTGCCGGAATGCCTACCCACGATATGATAGATGGTATTCCAGTACCATCCGATATGGGAAAACCTTTCTTGCAGCCTGTTCATCCTTCAGTTGATCAACAAATAGCTGGTATGTCTAATGTGGAAATGGCGGGTGGAATGTCCGCAGGTGTTGATCTTTCTGGTCAGCCAACATTACAAGAATTAGGAAAATCAGCATGGGATTGGTTTAAAAGACCAGCACCTGATGAAGGTCAAATACCGGGCGCATCTAATATCGAGTATGATCCAAATACAGGGATGCCAGTTGGTCTTGGTGTTTCTGGTCAGCCAACATTGCAAGAATTAGGAGCTGGTATTTTTAATGCACTAGAACCTGTTGCTGCTAATGTTTCAGAGAAAGTTGCTAAAGCAACAGAAAATGCTACAAAAGCAGTTAATAAAGCAGTAGATGAAGCACCAGATGCAATAAAAGGTGGTATTACTAATTTTTTAAATGAGGATGTTGGTGCAGTAATTAACGGATTAGATAGAGCCGATCAATACATTAAATCTGGAGAACTTGGTTTAGATGTTACTAAAGCTAGTAAAGGTGCAGAAAAATTAATTACAAAGTATGCAGATATAGTTAAAAAATACGCAAGTGAAGGAGCAGAGAGTCTTGCAAAAAATACTGATTTAATAAGAAAAGATTTTCTTTATACATTATCAGAGTTTGTTCAAGACAATAACCTCGATACAAGAAGTATAGTTGAGACAATTGATGTCGATTGGTTATACGCTGCAACTGGAGTTAGGAATAAAAAGAAAGAACGGGCAGAGAAAATAAGGTTAGCTAAAATAGAACGAGAAAGACAAAGAAGAATGGCAGCATTACAGAATATGCCTGAAGGACAGTATGGTACTTATGCAGGAGGCGGTTTAGTACAACAAGCACAGAATGTAGCGGCACAGGGTCGTTATGGCGATTCCATGTTAATGCACGTTAATCCAGCAGAAGTTGCAGGATTATCACAAGTAATGCCTATAACAACTAATCCAGAAACAGGGCAACCGGAAGCTTTCCTTCCTTTCTTGGTACCATTATTAGGCTCATTGGCTGGCGGTGCGTTAGGCACTGCTGGAATGTTAGGCGGCAGCATAGGTACTATAGGAGGAGCGGCATTAGGTTCTGGTTTAGCTACATTTGCACAAACAGGTGATGCGCAGAAAGGTTTATTAGCTGGATTAACAGGTTATGGTCTGGGTAAATTATTACCGATGATGGGTGGTCCTTTCGCAGCTAAAGAAGCAGCAGGAGCAGCAGGAGCAGCTACAACACCAGTAGTATCAGGAGATACACTTAGTGGATTAATGGGTACTCATGGTGGAAACCAAGCTGCATGGATGGCTGCTAATCCATCTATAACTAATCCAAATTTAATTCAAGCTGGTTCTACTTTAAATATTCCGGGTAGTTCGGCAGGAGCGCAACCATTTTCATGGGGAGCATTAGGTACGGCAGCTAGTAAACCCGGAACATTTGTTCCTATGTTAGCAGGTTCTTCTGGACTTGGAATGATGGAGTCACAAGAACAATTCGCACAACAGATGGCAGATTTAAAAAGAAAGAATGAAGCAGAATACAATCGAATGATAGCAGAGCATCCTGAATATGTGCCAATGCTTCAAGGTAATAGAACATTTGCCGCTCAAGGCGGAAGAATTGGTTATCAAGGTGGTGGAGGTCTCGGTGGAGGCGGTGGAGGCGGAGGTAACGTGGATAGAAAGGACAAAGAATGGAAACCCACTCAGGCTATTGAAGCTCTTCCTATCAGTCCGTTTTATCAGTCTGGATTCCAACCTGAAATGTCTTATTTTAAAAATCTAAATCCTAGTTCAGCACAAATAAGAAGTGGTTTTGGAGATAGTGATTGGGTAGATGCACAAAATCAGATAGCTGGTGGTGTATCACCGATCACCGACCAACAATTTAGACCATTTGATCCAACCCAAACAGCAGGTTATCAATCTTTTTATAATGCACCTAGATCACCTTATGTAGTTGATCCTTATGCACCTATGGACTATGAAAACCAACCAAGACCATATGATCCTCCTGTTTATATTGATGACCCCATTTTTGAGCCACTTCCAGTAGTAGAAGAGCCTGTAGTTGAGCAACCGATAATTGATATTCCTACACCAGTAGGTCCTGCAATACCTTCAGAAGAAATTGATATAGGAGACTGGTCTGATCCAACTGGATATGATGAAATGATGGATACTGGCGTACCTATGGATCAATATGGAGACCCAATTGAGCCTACTGCTATTTGGAATAACCAAGCATCGGGAACGGCAGGATATACAGCGCCTTCCACTTATACTCCTGATATTACAGATTTAAATAGAGAAGAGTTAGAAACATTAGGTCTTGATATACCTCCAGTAGCTCCAGCGCCAGTAATTCCAGCGCCAGTAGTGCAACCTCCAGTAGTTCCATCTATGGTTGCTCAAACAGGTCCTGTTGGCGGTCAAGGAGCTGTAGCTCCCCCAAATTTAGGAGGCATGGGTCTTACATTACCTCCGCCATCCGCTATTCCTGATATACCTTCTACTATTCCAATAGACCCTAGTACGTTGGCACCGATATCATTAGGTTTAACCCCAGAAGAATTAGAGACAGGTGCCTATGCACCTCCTCCGGTATTTGCTCCTCCGGTAGTTGCTCCTCCAGCAGTTACTGAAGAAGAAGTATTGCCTCAAGAAAGAAGAATAGATAGAAGTAGAGGAGGAGGTAGGCGTAGGAAAGCAGAAGGCGGAAGAACGGGATATCAAAATCAAGGCGTGACCGAGGTTTCAGGGGAAGTTATAAATCCTGTAGAAGCCGAAGCTGGTGTTTCCATTATGGATGATCCTTTAACCCAAGAAGTTGTACTATTTATTCTAGGCGAATCTGGTAATCAAGAAGTTGTTAGCCAATTTTTAGCTAAATATGGTAATGAAGCTTTCATGCAGTTAAGAAATTCTGTGCTACAACAACTGGCTCCAGATGCCCAGACAGAAGGTCAGATAGCAGGTACAGGTGGCGGTGGTATGGCTGACGATATTAATGGAGTTATCGGCAATCAAGAACAGATAGCTGTATCCCAAGATGAGTTTATAGTTCCTGCTGATGTGGTATCCATGCTGGGTGATGGCAGTTCAGATGCTGGAGCAGATCAGCTTTATGGCATGATGGATAGGGTAAGAAAAGCTAAAACAGGAACAACTAGGCAAGCACCCAGACTTGCTAATGCAGGAGGATTATTGCCAGCATGAACCAAACGGCTGTAGAAATGGATGAAATAAAATTTTCAGCAATATTGCCTAATGATATTTTTAAAGTATGGAAGGATATAAAAAAATATTTGGAAAGATCATGTAAACGATCTAATGGAAGGCACACCCCAGATACTATTTATAAACAAATTATAAAAAATGAAGCCATTTTATGGATAGCTTTTGATGAAAAAGAAGATGTTATTAAAGGGTGTGTAGTGACTACTTTTCTTTACTATCCTACAGGATTGAAAATGTTAAATATTTCTCAATTAGCCGGTAAGAATATGCAGGAATGGATTGAAATCGGCAGACCTATTTTAAATAGTTGGGCTAAAGATAATAAATGTAATGGTATAGAAGCAATGGGAAGGAAAGGCTTTTCTCATTGGTCAACAAAAAAGAATGATCATTGGAAAGAAAGCCATGTTCATTTTGAAATGAAATTTAAGGAGATAAAATAATGTCAGGTGGAGGAGGAAGTAGCGCACCAGCGCAACCAACAACAACTACTGTACAGCAGCAAACATTGCCGCCATATGCAGAGCCTTATGTAAAAAGGGCAATGAGAAGGGCTGAAACAGAGTCCTTACAACCTTATACTCCTTATGGCGGTCAACGATTAGGATATTTTTCCCCCGATGAGATTCAATCTCAAGCGATGACTCGCGGATATGCTGGAGCCGGTACCCCGCAACAATTTACGCAAGCAGGGGAAAGATTTTCTGGCATTGGTGGTTATTCCCCAATGGGTTATGAGCAAAATCTTGACAGGTTCATGTCGCCTTATCAACAGAATGTCATTGATGTCGAGAAAAGAGAAGCTAGACGACAATCAGATATCATGTCTAACAGGGTGGCTGATTTAGCAACCCAATCAGGCGGTTTAGGCGGTTATCGTGAAGCCATCATGCAAGCGGAAAGACAACGTAATCTAGGAACACAACTCGGTGATATACAAACCAGAGGAAGCCAAAGAGCATTTGAATCGGCTCAACAACAATTAGAAAGAGAAAGAGCGGCTCAACAGGGTGCCTATGATGTATCCAGTCGTTATGGTCTTATGGCTGGCGAAGCTCAAATGGGATTAGGGCAAGCCAGACAAGCTGATGCAATGCAAAGAATACAGGCATTACAGGGTGTCGGTATGCAACAAAGAGCAATGCGACAAGCAGGACTTGATATGGGTTACGAAGATTTCCAGAGACAAAGACGTTATCCGCAAGAGCAACTTGGTTTCTACAGCAGCCTTATTCGTGGAATGCCAATGCCGCAATCGCAAACAACAAGCACTTATCAACGACAGCCGGGGTTATTCCAGACAATGGCTGGATTGGGATTGGGTAGTCTTGGTTTAATGAAAGGGATGGGATCATAATGGCAAACTTAATAGAAGCAGCAGCAGAGTTAGAATATGTGCCTAAAGATCAACTGGCACAAATGGTCAATAATCCTGATGCCGGATACCCTTCTTATTTAGTTCTCAGTGAAATACAAAGACGAACACTATTAGAAAAAGCGTATAACGCTGAAAGAGTGGCAATGGAAAAACCAAGCACTACTGTAGCGGATGAAGTTGTTGCTAATTTTACAGGAGGTCCACAAGGTTTAGCAGGAGGCGCTCAAGATTTAGCAGGAGGTCCACAAGGTTTAGCGGGTGTTCCGCCTTCCTCATCCGAAATTACTTCATCAGGTGGGATGCCCGCACTTATGGCTCAAGGCGGAAGGACTGGCTACCAAGAAGGTGGTTCACCAGAAGAAAGAGGTGGTTCACCAGCGTGGTATAGTTTCCGTAATCCAGATGGGAGTATAAATTTGACTAAAGCAGGTCTTACAGGATTAACTGCCGCAACTATGTTTAATCCTATTGGTCTTGGAGCTAAAGGTTTATGGGCTTTAGGAAGATATGGAATACCTGCATTAGCAAAAAGATTTGGTGCTGGTTATGCAAAAAAAGTATCAGAACCAATAGGTAAATTTGCTTTTAATAGAATGTCTCCAAAAATGAAAGCGGCATATTTAAAAAGAATGGGAGTTGCTCCGGGTAAAAGCATTCCAGCAAGCAAATTAGGAAGCATAATTCAAAGAAGAGCTGGTCTTGCTGGCGGTATAGGAGGTATAGCTTATGCAAGCGGTCTTGGAGATGGCGATTTAACTGGAGAAATAGATGATACTCAGGGAGATGTTGGAAACGGGCTTACTAGTGAGTCTGGGGATTCTGTACCTAGAGGCAGCGAAACTGGGTTTGATCCTTATGATATGGCTCGCATGGGGTTTGCCCTCATGGGTGCTAGGGATACTAGCGAGTTAGCCAAAGGTCTTAGTGGTATAGCAAGTGATATACAAACTAGGAAAAGAGAAGCTCCACTTGTAGAAGCTCAATTACAAGAAATACAAGCTAAAGTTAATTACTATAACTCTCAAGGTGAGTACAATAAAGCTGATCAGTTGTATAAACTAGCTTCTACTTTATCTGCACAAATAACAGCTATGATGGAGTCTAATAATATAGCTGGTGCAACTGAAGCGGCTAAACGACTGGCTGAAGTAAATAATGCTTATAGTCTTGAGCTTGGAATAGAAGCATCACAACAATCAGATGCGTCTGCAATTGATGCTGCTACTGTGCAATAAATATGGCTAACTTTACTTTACCAGATGGTAAAAAAATAAAGATACCAACTGATCCTACTGAAAGGATGCGGTTAGTTACTGCTGTCAAAAATAGATATGGTGTAGACCTAGATGATACTAGCGCATTAGATCAAGCTGGTGAGTTTTTAAAAGCAATACCTAGAGGTGCTGCTAGTCTAGCTTTAAGTGTGCCTGAAGGATTAGTTGCACTAGCTGATATTGGCGATGATAGTGCGACATTAAAAGGCTTGCGTGGATTACAAAAATCTTTAAGAGAAGATTCTTTTCTTGCGGCTGATCCTTTATATGCAGACAAGTTTACTACTAAGTTAGGTGAAGGTATTGGTTCTTTTGTGCCATTCTTAGGTGCAGGTATGGCAGGTAGAGCTTTATCAGTAGGAAGAAAAGCAGTAACAAGACCTTTTCTTGGTATGGATTTAGCTAGCCCTACATTTCAATTACCTGCGGCTCTTGCTGTACCTGCTGGTATGTCAGAACAAGCAGATAGAATACAGATGGCTAAAGAGCTTGGTGAAGATGTAGGTCCTATTGCAGAAACATTAGCTACATTAACTGGCGGTGTTATTGGACTAACAGAGCTAATGCCTATAACTAGTTTCTTAAAGAAAGTTCCTAAGACAGCATTGCGTAACCCAGAAACTAAAGACAAAATAATGCAAGCTATTAAATACTTTGGTACTGGTGCAGTTCAAGAAGGTGGTCAAGAAGTAATGGCTAGTTACTTGCAAGATTTTACTGCGGCTGGTTTATATAGTGATGAGCTACCAATAGGCGAGAGTGTATTTGATGAGTTTACTATTGGCGGTATTATAGGTGGTACAGCTAACCTTGTATTAAAAAGTATGAGTGGCAGAAAAAGAAGTGTTACTGATTCTTACTTAAAAGATGCTGAAGAGAGATACAGAAAAATAGAAGAAAAAGATTTTGCAAACAAAAGAAAAATATTTTTAGATGCACAAGCTCAAGGCACACTAGATATAGTACAACCAGAAGATGCTACAGTAAGACCAGAACTTGAACTACCAGATGAGATTGGACCATCACCAAACATAGAAATATCTAGAGATGCTGATGGAAAATTTTCTTTAATAGACTTACAAGAAAACAAAAGATTGGATACTTTTGAAAACGAAACACAAGCTATTGTTGGAAAAGATAAGATTATTAACGAGTACAACAACAAAGTTGAAAACAATAAAGTAGAAAATGACTTATACAATCTAGGTTTGATTAACAGTTCTACTGGTTTAGCAATAGGAAAAAGATTAAATAATAAAAATATTACTGAAGTTCCTTTGCAAGTATTAATGAACTACGATATTAATCTTTCTACTGCTAGACAGAAACAAGCAGAAGAACAGACTAAAATAGAAAAACAAATAACAGATAACTCAAAAGAATTATTATCTAGAAATAAAACTAGGTCTGTTGAGCAGATACAAAAACAAAATAAAAGATTAAGAAAGAAACTTAATAAACTTGATCCATTAACATCTAAGAGAACTAACTTAGACAGGGCTTCTGCACATTTAAAAAAGAAAGGCTTACCTTTAAAAGAAACATATACATTAGAAGAAGCTAAAAAAGCTTTAAACCCTCAAGACTTTAATCAATTACTTAAAGAAATGTCAGATATTGCATTTAGAGCATCTAAGTCAGCTTTAACTAATCCTAGTATAAGTAATCAATTTATCAAAGAAGTTGCGGCTATGAAAAATATAGAGCTTAACTTCAATGACCCTGCCGTAAAGTATGCCGCCAAGAAATGGACTGGCATAGAGAATATAGCTAACACTAAGGTTGAAGGAGCTAGAAGATTATTTCTAGCAAGACTTGATGCGCTACCTCCCTTTACTAAAGCACTCCCATTCCCTGATTTCAGAACTAGAAAACACACAGCAGAAGAAACTGATGAGTTTGTCGCTAAAGCTGGCGATCAATTATCTACGTTTGATTTAAAATCATTACAAGCATTAGGCAAAGACCAACGATTTCTTGATGATCTTGTTTATAGTGGAAGAGCTGAACGCATAGAAGGCACTAAAAACTATAGACTGGTAAATAATTTTGAGTTTGAGATTGCTCGCAGGTCAGAAGGTTTTAATGAAACACCTACAGAATATAGAACAAGGCTAGAAGCTGAAGGCAAACTTCCACCTGAAATGATAGACGAGATGGTTGCAGAAGAAGAAGTTAAGCAAGCTAAGTTGTTGCCACCAACAGAAATAGAACAACAACAAATTAATTATGCTGAAGCACTAGAAGAAGGTAAGACTAATAAGTTTGCTAAAGAAGCTAGAAAGATATTAAACAAAACAGGACTTAAAGAAACAGGCATAGTTATTAGTAACGATATTTTATCACCTACAGGTCTTGTAGAAGTTGATGATAAGATTGCTCTTGATCCTACAAAAACAGAAGATGCTGAAGGTGAGTACGATAGAATAAATGATGTTGTATATGTTTCTTTAAATGCTGTTAATCCAGATGGCAATGCCTCAGATCAAGAAATACAAAATGCTCTTAATAAAATAATAAATCACGAAATGATCCATGCACTTCGTGCTAAAGATTTAATTACAGAAAAAGAATATAAATATCTTAGAAAGTTAGCTAAGACAAGAAAAGTTCCAGCTACATTTGATTCTAAGTTTGCAGGTAAAACTTTTTATCAAAGGTCACTAGAGATAAATGAACCTACATTTAAAATCCTAGAAGAAAAATATCCGTATAAAGCAGAAGAACTTTATGTTGAAGAAGCTATAGCAGAATTATACAGAGCAAGAAATATTAAACCTGATATACCACCTAAAGCAGAAACTATATTTCAAAAAGTTATTCAATTCTTTAAATCAATGGGTCAGGCATTTCGTAATTCAGGTTATCAGAAAGCTTCAGACCTATTTGCTGATATTGAATCTGGCAGAGTAGGAAGAAGAACCAGAGGACAAGTAAGAACACTCAGAGATATAGATCAAACTCCATCTGGACTAGGTGGTTACAATCCTTTTGCATCAATGCAACCTACACCTGCATTTTCTGTAAAAACAAAACCAGATGAAAGATTATTTTGGACTCCATTAGAAACTGAAGTTGGAAGTAAAGGAAATATTTTTGGTTTGGGTTATTTAAACCAAGCTCCTAAAGCTATTAAAGAAATAGGTGACTTTAAAATAGTTAAAGATGAATTTGTAGAAGGCAATATAAATGTAGGAAAAATCTTAGGTGTAGATGTTGAACTATATAGAGATGATAGTCTTTACGAAGGTCAAGAATATGCAATGCTTATAAATGATAAAAGATATATTGGTAATGAAATTATAGGTTTATATGCAAATAATTTAAAAGAAGCTAAACAAGCAGCAGTATATGAAATAGAACAATTACATAATGAAGGAGAAATTACAGATTTAGGAAAAGTTATATATGAAGCTGGTGATGGTGCATTAGTTTCAGAAAAGAAAAAAGATGAAGCGGTAAGATTTTTAAAAGCCGTAGTTGGTACAGGTAGACATCTTGAAGCTATAGAAGATTTTCCGACTGTCTTTAAAAAAGAAGGAGATGTTCCTTTATTCTCTAGGCAAGGAGAACTATTTGGACCAGATGGTGTACGTCTACAACCCGATAGAAATAGAACAGCCGAAAAAATGCGAGAAGAACAAGGCATACGTTTAGGACCATCCAATCTACAAAATAGAATATATCAATTAACACAAGTTCTTAATTTTAAACGAGGTCAGCTAAGTCAGGATCAAATGTCACCTTATACTCGTATGAAATTAGAACGGGAAGCTTATTATCTAGAACAAGAAATAGAAAATTTAGAGGCAGCAGATAGGGAGACTGATGTTCCCGCTTTCTCTGTGAGAAGAATAGATTTAGATGACAAGGTAAAACCTGTATCTTCCCTATCTTTATTATATGATCCGTCAATTGAAGCGAAGCCGCCAAACTCAGTAAAAATAGCTGACATTGTAAAAGAGTTACAAGCTATTGCTATAAAAACACATGGCAAACCTTTAGATAAGTTTACTGATGATAACTTAGAAACTATTGCCAGAATAATTGCGGCAGAAGTTGAAACTGGTTTAAGTGCAGAAGGTAACATTGAAGATTGGTATAAAGATTCTTTAGATAGACTGATATCTAATATGTCCGTTATCTATCCTGAGTTAGCAGATAATGAAATTAACGAAAAAGCATACAAACTTGCAATAGCTATTACATCTAATGGTCAAACAGTAGAGGGTAATTTAGATTTTGCAAATAAAATTTATGAAGGCTACAAGCAAACAGGGTTATTTCCAGTAGAAGGAACAGGTACAACATCTAATCAAATGAAACAAGCTTTTAATGCCCTTAATCAATTAATAGAGAACTATGGCATTACAAAGACTTTAGATATTTTAGAAACTGATTTTACAGTTAAGCAAATGAGATATATGGGATTCAAAGTTTCAAAAGAATTAGTAACAGAATCTTTATTATTTAGCAGTATTTTTGGATCAAAAATTGGAGGAGCTTTCTATCCAAACTTAATAGGCAATTTCGACACAGTTACTATGGATCGTTGGTTCATGCGTACATGGGGTAGGATTACAGGTACGTTGATTGATGGTAATCCAAATGTATTAAATAAAAATATAGCAACACTAAGAAAATCTTTATCAAGAGAAAGAGCAGAAAGTCTTGATATTGATTATGATGAAATGCAAGCTGATGATGATGCTGCTATAGAAGCTGGTGTAAAAGTCTTTAGAGATTTTTCTAAAAAAGATGAAACAGGAAAAAGTTTTACAAATAAAGATGCCGCAGATAATAAAGCGGCTAGAGCTATAAGCCAAATAATTGGTGGAAACATACAACCTAAAACTGGACAGCAAAAAATCTTTATAAGAAGAGCTATGAATCGTGCAGTAGAAGTGTTAGCAGAGAATGGCATTGATACTGACATAGCTACTGCTCAAGCAGTTATTTGGAAGCCAGAACAAGAGCTTTACAAGAAACTAGGTTCAAGCAATATTGAACCAAATGATAGAGATTATGGTACTATATCAGATAGATTAATTAAGGAAGGTAATTATGACCAAGAAAGCTTGGATAGAGCAAGACGAGAATATGTTAGAAGGAGTGGACTTCAAGAAAGTTATTCCCAGACTAGACGAGGTCTTGAAGCAAAAGGAAAAAGCAGATTCATTAAGTCAAATGTCGTCAAAGAAATCAGAAGAGAGTTTGACAGGAACTTTAGAAGAGAAGATTCTAAAAAGCCATCCAGAGCTTACACCAGAAAGACTGGAGGAAATGCTCAAGTCACATTAAGTGATGGAACTACAGTTCCTGTAGACTTAAACGCTAGTCACACTATTAAGAAAAATAGTACAGCATATAATGCTTTACTTGTTGCTGGTGTCACACCAATTAATTTCCTAGAGTTAAAACCACAACACGCTAATGTATTCAGCAAAGCAATGGAGTTAGCTGAGAATAACACCAAGTCCTCTGCTGTATATAGATATTCAATACCAGAATATCAAGATATGAGAATGTTTTTATCTGCGGATGGTAGTGTAGGATTTGCATTAAAACCTGATGGTCACTTAGTAAGTTTGTTTAAAGATGCTACTTCAGATATTAAGAACGCTAGTGTAGCTTCTTTATTCTTAGGTGTTGAACAAGGTGGCAGAAAACTAGATGCTTTCGATACTGTTCTACCAGACTTATATGCCATGAATGGATTTAAAGCAGTATCAAGACTTAATTGGAATCCAAACGAAGCACCAGATAATTGGAATCCACAGGAATTTATGGCATTTAATAGAGGTCAACCTGATGTAGTATTTATGGTTTACGATCCTAATAACTACAACGACTATCAACTGAATGATGGTCAACTAGTAGAAGATTATGCTGATGCTGCATCTATACAGGAACAAAACTTACCTACTCAAAATGTTTTAGACATACCTCTATTCTCCAGAAAACGTAGAGATAGTAGTCAAGGTAATAGTAGTGAAGCAATAGCTCGCAGAAGAGCCGTAAAGAATGCTGAAGAAACAGTTAAGCGTACACCTAGAGGTAACATACCCCATTACAATTTAAATGCCTCAGACGTTGCTATAGAAGCCGCATACAATTTCAACAACGATCCTACTGCACCAACGCCAGAGATACCTAAGTTTTCAGTAGCTGCTACGGCAGAACCTGATTGGTTAACAGAAACTACAGATAGGGTAGGTAGATCAACAACCAAGAAAACTCAGTTTGAATCTATCATGGATGTTATACAGAACCCTGTAGAAAACATTAGGTATATGTTCAGGCAAGCTAGAACACTCTTTGTTGATAAATTATCTGCTGTAGAAAAACAATTATTAAAAGCACAAGAGCCAGAATGGTATTTACAAGAAGGTAGAATTAATCCTAAAACTAAAAAAGCATGGACAGAACAAGAAGCAGAAGAACAGTCAAGAGCATTTAGATTATTAGATAATAATATTATTACAAGAACGATGGCTTATCTAAGATTGGCTGACAGAAGCAGAGGTGTGTTTCAGGGTATGCTTACAATGGGGTTTGTTACTGATCGTGTTGTAGATGAAAATGCAGAAGATGGAACATCTGAATCTATTGCAGTAATTGAAAGAATGGCGCTTGTTGATGCAAATGGTAAAGAAACTGGTGAATATGGTGCCTTTATGCAATTTATGGCTCCGCTCTATCAGAGAACTGATTTTGACATGGTAGGTATTTTTGGTACATATGGAAAGATTATGCGACCAGAAATGATAAATGTTAAAACTGGTGAAGCAATACCATCTCCAATTACTGATGCAGATAGAGCAAAAGGAAAACGAATAGAGAAAGAATTTCCAGAAGTTGTAGCGGCTTACAAAAACTATCAAAACTGGAACAATAAATTAGTAGAGTTTGCTCAGAAAAAAGGAATACTCACTGCGGAGCAAGCGGCTGAATGGATAGCGAACTCACATTACTATCCATATTACAGAGATATGGCAATGACAGAAGAGGAATTAGAAAGGGCAAAAATTAAAGCACCTACTATTTCAGGTGGCGCATTACCTCAGAACCCCCTTGATATACCACTTAAAGGAGCAGACACACCTATAACAGTAGACCCAATAGAAGCTATATCTAGAAACTCTTTATCAATATTGACAGCCGCACTTAAAAATGATGGCACAGTAAAATTATTAAAAGACTTAGAAACTATGGGTCTTGCTGAAAATATGGGTGTTACAAGAAATAGAAAATTTGATAACGATGGAAACCCAATTACAGATGCTAATTATGTTCATGCTTACGAAGATGGACAAAAGTATTTTTACAATGTTAAAGATATGGAAATTTTTGAAGCACTATCTTCTGTTGGCGGATCATCAACAAGCACACTAACTAAATGGGTAGGTATGCCAGCAACTTTATTAAGAGATACAGTTACTCGTGATCCGGGCTTTATTGTTGTAAATATTTTAAGAGATACCTTGTCTGCTGCTGTTACAAGTGGAGCTATGGCTGGAAAAACAATGGGTGGTATTGACGAAGGATATTTACCAGTCATAGATTCTTTTAAAAATATGTTTGGAGATATATCTGACTTAGAAAAATTTGGAATAATTGGTGGGTATGACTTTTCTAATGATGAGGGCAGTGTTAAACAATTTGTTGAAAGAACGATGAGAAGGCAAGGACTAACAAAAAATGGCGCAATAAAACCACAAGACGCTTTCTTTAAAATATGGGATGGCTTGGGAGAGCTAACTACTAAGTCAGATGGTGCAACTAGAAAAGCTGTATATGATTCAGTATATAAACATATGAAAAAACAAGGCGCTACTGAAGGACAGGCACAATCAGAAGCGGCATATCAAGCATTAGAGATAATTAACTTTGGGCGCAGAGGACTATCACCAATATTTAAGACAGTCACGGCTGGAATACCATTTTTAAATGCAAGAATACAGGGTCTTGATGTTTTATACAGATCATTTACTGGTAAATATTCTTCTGTAGAAAGAATACAAGGTGATGAAACCAAAGCAGAGTTACGCGGTAGAATAATGCGAGGTGCAATCCTCAGAGGTGCAACACTAGCTCTTACAACTGGACTGTATTACATGATGGTATCCGATACGGATGAATACAAAGGCGCAAGAAGAGAAGCTAGGGATGACTACTGGATTATCCCGACAGGCACAGACTTCCCTCTTAGGATTCCTATTCCGTTTGAAGTAGGTGCAATCTTTAAAGTATTACCTGAGAGATTGATTGATATGGCTATGGGCGATGATGCGTTCACTAGAAAAGCTGTTAGTGAAGCTAAGACTAGTCTTGGTAGACAACTAGAAACATCACTTAATATCCCATTTACACAACCCGCATTTGGATTCCAAGCACTTAAACCATTAGCAGAAGTATGGTTTAACAGAAACAGCTTTACTGATTCAGAAATTATTCCTTACTACAAACAACAACTAGACCCAAGAGCGCAATCAACTGCAAGGACAAATGAGTTAGCTAGAATTTTTGGGGAAGCATTTAATATTTCACCGATGAAGATTGACTATGTAATGCGAGGATATGCGGGAACACTTGGAGGTTATCTATTATCTATGGCTGACACAGGCACTAGAATGATTACAGGCACTCCTGTCCTTCCTAACAACGTAGAGCTATCCAGATTGCCACTACTAAGAAGATTAACATTTGATAGTAAGAAGGCGGGAGGACTGCAACAACAGTTCTATGAGCTACGAGGAGAGGTAGATCAAGTAGTTCAGACTATCAACAAACTAAATAAAGATGGCAGAGCAGATGAAGCTGTTGCCTACAGAAGTAATATGCAAGGTGTGCTTAATGTTAAAGGTCAAGTTAGATCAATGGAAAGATATCTAACTAAATGGAGAACAAGACGTAATAGATTATTGCAACGTGATGATATATCTATCACAGTAAGGTCAGATTTACTTAGAGATATGGAGATAGAAAGGGATAGAAGATTGGCAATGATTCCTGAGTTAAGGAAGCAAGCGAATATTCCTGTAGCATCCTTCGGACTTTAACTGGTTTATTTCTTTTTCTTCCTTCAAGGGTTTCAGTCTAAAGAAGTCATTGTACTCAGGATGCTTGGCATGAAATAGTCTCGCATAGAAACCGATGTAATCATTGCTGATCTTAAATTCCCCGCCCTTTGTCTCAATCTCCCTGTTCCATCTTATCCTGTTCACAATTGCCCAATGGCTATAATGCTTCCTGCCTGACCGAATAGCCTCCAATGTATACCCCTCAAATTTCTTCCATACCTGTGGATTTTCTTTATGCCACACCCACCAAGTACGTTTCCTTTGATCGAGTTCTTTCTCTAACGTATCAACTACATTCATCTGAAACCCCCTAAAAATAATAGACCAGTAAATATTTCTTTTAGCAGCCGGCTAAATTCCGGCTGAATTATAAATCCAAAGTTTGTTGTGCTGTCCTTATCTTTTGCATCTCAATGTAATCCTTATTAAGTTCACAGCCAATCCATTGCCTGCCCAATTCCTGTGCTACCAATCCTGTCGTGCCACTTCCCATGAATGGGTCTAACACCACACCCCCTTTCGGACATCCCGCTAGAACGCAAGGTTCAATCAAATCAGGCGGAAATGTGGCGAAGTGAGCATCCTTATAGGGTTTAGGATTAACTGTCCATACAGAGCGTTTGTTTGCTGTTTCGTAAGACTTCTCTAATCCACTATGCGGTGTTAATCCAGTGCCATCATTATGATACTTTCCATCAGTTCTATCTCTTGTTCCCCAATCATCCTTAACAGGTACTTTGATGGCTTCATTGTCATAATAATAGTTCTTATTTTTTGATAACAAGAAAATATATTCATGTGACTTGGTGCATCTGTCTGTCACGCTCTCAGGCATGGGGTTAGGTTTATGCCAAATGATATCCTGTCTGAGATACCACCCACGCTTTTGCAATTCAAATGCAACACGAAACGGAACACCTATTAAATCTTTCGGCTTTAATCCGTTAGGCACTATCTTGGAATGAATACCATCCATATTCTGTTGGTCATGAGTTTTGCATATGTTGCCCGCAATTCCCTTGCCCGATCCCGAATATGAATCCCCAAGATTTAACCAAACAGTTCCATCGTCACGCAAGACTCTCCATACTTCATCAAAGATGTCAGCCAAGTTAGATACATATTCTTCGGGAGTTTCTTCCAAGCCGAGTTGTTTATCTTCTCGGTAATTTCTGAGTCCGTAATAGGGAGGTGAGGTAACGACAGTATTAACTATCTTATCGGGTAATTCCTTTAAGGTTTCCCGACAATCACCATGCAATGTTTTGTTGAATATCATTCAGCTCCTTCTGTAAAAAAAATTCACGGCTTACAGACCAATGAAAACAATAGACCAGTAAATATTTCTTTTTTTGCAAGGTTGCAAATACAACTGGCGCACATAACACATCAATAGGTTAAAAAGGAAGATCATCATAATCTTCCCCATCGTAATACTTATCCAATCTAATAAATTCCCTGACCTTATCCAGTAACTGATCTTCAGTTCCGTATTTATTCTCAAAGCGTTTTTTGTAGGGATGCCGACTGATCGGCTCTTTATCACCACCTCTGCGATGATGCTCGTAACAAAGGGGTAATACTTTGAAGTGACAATCTTTTTTTGTTTTTCCATCGATGTGATGAATCTCTGCGGGTACTCTCGGAAATCCCCTGCGGTGACATACGATGCATCCAATCGATACAACTCTTTCCATGTGAGCCTTTTCTTTGGCTGTCGGGGTTCTTCCTTTAAGCGCCATACCGCTTTTGTTCGGTGCGAGTGTTTGCACACTCCGTGCGCCATTGCTCAAAGCCAACCTCGACACTGCGTAATTGTACCCTCAAGGCAGATAGAGTTCCTTTGCATACACCGACTTTTAATCTTGCCTTATAAAGATCATCATTGGTTTCGGCATAAACTTCTTGAGCAGAAACAGTTTTGTATTTCTCGTTTCCCATCGCTTCTTGTTTAAGTACGGCTTGCAATCGTTTTACATCCGCTTCGGATTCATGTAAATCATACTCTGCCTGTTCAATGACAGGCGCGAGTGATCTTACTTTGTGCATCCATGATTCTTGGATTTCATCCATCAGATTTTTCCTCTCTTGCTTTATAAGCATAAACATTAGAGCCACACTTAGGACACGATAAATTTGTTACCATATCGTGTGTATCGTCATCTTCCTTTGAAAGATCGTGGTCTCCTCCCCAAATCAATTCAGAATTACAGTGCCAACAGTTCATCAGCTTGCTCCAGTCATTATATTCAAAGGATATACAGTGCAAACATGATTAGTGTCTTGGTAATATTCTTTCCTAAATGCTTCTACTTCTTCCTTGTTTTCAAAGATTCCCATTGCAGTCCTTAATGGTACGTTGGTATTCGGATCACCATATTCAACTGTCATTATATATTTTGGTTCATCCATCAGCTTTTCCCCTCTGCTTTTCTAAGCAAATTATATAACCTACCTAAATACATTTTGTCCTCATGTGTGTAATCCATAGACATCATGCTTTTTGGATAAGATAATTCTATGTTGTTAATTCTTTCTTTTATTTGCTCAATAGATAATCTACGCATCAGCTTGCTCCTCTTTTGATTTCTTTGTGAAATATTTCCATAAAAATTCTTTTAGCTTTATCCGTTGTATAGGGAGTTTGGCGAAAGTAAAATCTTTCTTTATCGTTTCTCGATTTCCATTTTTGGAAATTAACTTCAAAACTGCTGTCATTATTGTATTCAAAATTCATGTTCCACCTCGCTAGTAACTGCATGATGCGTAAATTTTTAGAATAAATAGAGTTATATTATTTATACACCATGCAGTCACTGCTTATCCGTAAAGTTTTTTAATCAATCTTTTTATATGTAATTCAATTCTTTTTTTTTGTTCGCTTTTGGATTTATCCCTTGCAAATTGTTCTTCACGAGAGAAATCAGCTTCTTCCTTTTCTTCGTTTTTCAATTTCTCGCGTTCCATTGATATAAACCTGACTCATTGTTTTGTTCCAATGTTCTTTTGCCCAATCACTACGAGCAATATCGTGTGCCACTGCTGTTGCCTTTATTCTTTTCCAAAATAGGGATTCAATATCTTTGGTTTGCCACCACTGCAAGTTATTTTTTTTAGAAAGGGATGATGTCATCGAAATCATGCTCCTCTTTAGGGGTCTCCTCTTTAGGGGTTTCCTTTTTGGGAGGTTCATCATCAAATGATTCCTTCTTTTCTCGTGGAATATCGACTCGGCAATACTGGTAAGGATTGTTGTTCTTGCTCACGCGATCCCATAAAGCCACCCTTAACACGGCAGGTTCATGTGCTTTAACTTTGTTGACCAGTTGTTTAAGTAAATCCTTACTCAATTCTATCTTGCCAGTTTTATCGGGGTGCGTTTCTTTCTGCTTAAATGAGTTAGGGTATATAACTCCGTCTGATTGTACCTGTTCGTCAAATGCCATCTTATTTCTCCTCCAGTTCTTCAACGTATGATTTGATGTGATTATCGATGTGTTCTTTGATATGTGGAAAGTTGTCTTTTATGTGCGACATTTTTTCTATGTTTGCTTTATAGAAATCGGAAATTTCCTTTTTCGTTTTGAACATTTTTGATGTCTTTACAAAGCCGTCTGCAAAGACACTTGCCCAATCTTCATTCCTTTCGCTTTCTTCCTTTTTAACTTTAGCTTTTCCGTTTGCTTTCTTCTTGGCAGTTTTCTTTGGTGCTTCAGCTTTCTCATTAATGGCATGATCCACTTCCTCGAATGAAGCATAGTTGCCACCACTCAAACCACACGCACTTAATGCCCTGCCAATTGATGAAGTCAGGCAGTTCTCAACAGCACTTGTTTTGTTCACCATTCCGCTACCGCGAAATTCCTCTGCGAAATCATTGCCGATCTCGCGCCATGAACCATCTGCATAAATAGAAACTCTTGTCTCGGTTAATACTCTTTCTTCATCTGCCGTATGAACCTTGCTGATGATTCTGCCATCAACACCAAACGCTTCTCTGAACGCTTGTACTCTTGTATGTACTTCGGCATAGAGTTTTCCTTTAATGGATACCTTGTTTTCATCAGGTAGTTCCGCCATGCTTTTCACGGCACTTATTAGTTTATCTTTAGTCATTCCTCATCTCCTGTTTATATTGGTTACAAAAAGGTGCAACATCACAGTAATTTTTACATCTCAATGATTCGCCTTTGGCAAATTCAATACTTAAATTAGATTCGTCTTGGTTTTCTATATATGCTTTCGCATCTTCCTCAGTCGGTAGTACGCGCAAGGCAGACTTCCTTCCCTTGCGTAATACTCTCCATGTGTCAGGTTTTTTCCAACGCTCTTGAGCAGTGCATGGCGGGATTGTGCCATTAAATTCAAACATCAGGTCGGATTGTTTATGGAGTTGAATACGTTCTCGGATAAATTCCAGTTGTTCTTCTTCTGTCCAAAGATTGACAGGGATAACCGCAACAGGTGATTTAGGATAATCCCCACCGCTACGCAACATTTGGTTTTTATTCCAGTCACGGCAGATGGCAATGATCTGTAACTGCTTTATATCCTCATCGTTATTCTGTTTATATAGCCAAGCATAGATATTGAGTTGCTGTTCCCATTCGGGTTTACCATCCTTCCTTGCTGATATTACTGACCACGCACTGGTTACTTTGAAGTCCTTTAATATCTTTTCTTTTAAACTGATTGTGTCCGTTTGCCCTGAGATTTTAAAACCATCCACTGTGGCATACATTCTTTGCTCCGTGAGAACGTCAGGATTGCCCTCATTCGCCTTTTCGAGAATATTGTGTACCGATGTACCAAGTAGAATCCAAATCCTGTCAGAGACATCTGTGGTGATCTCATCCTCATGTTCATTATTGAGTATCCTGATTTGTGGAGGTTGGAGTAATCCAGTTGCACTGATATCAGCATCACCTTTGCTATACGAATCGTTCTCTAAAGCGCGAATTACTTCATCGGGTATGTTATGTTTATTAGTGTATTTCATTCAATCCGCCAAATGCCCACTCCATCCTGCATGGCTCGTACAGTGTAGTTTCGTGTGGGATTGCGGTATTTATAAGAGAGAATATAATTTCTTATTAACTTTGCTTCTTTGGTTATTTTAATTTTTTGCATATCGATTTTTATATGATCACCGACACGCATTTCATCGAGAGGAATATCGTACTTGATGGGTTTTCCTCGCCTTTTTGGTAGTGGTACGTCTTTCTTAATTTCAAATTCCAATGTTGTTACCTCACTTTGTATATCCTTATTATGTTGTGATAAGGATATAATCATGCCTTGAGAAAGTCAAACATTTATTGTACCCTTATTAAATGGATTCTAAAGAACATTATAAAGTGATACTTGACAGGCTAGACAATGCCATACTCAAACAAGCAATTCGGGATTTAGCCAGTAAGAAAAAGAAAATATATACGGAATCCAAATCTTTTTTTTTCTCCAAATCATTTGAAGATTTTTGCGAAAGGAATAATTTCCATGACACGGAAGTGATTCGCAGGGGGGTTACTTTGTTGTTAGATTTTCCCCTCATTTCTCGCAAGAGGATGGTAGAAGAAATAGCTAGGATGTTAGATAAGAAATCTGAGTAGTATATATATGGTATGACTTAGATAAGATTTTTATTAGGTATTTACTAAGTAGTAGGTACTTACTATGTAAGTAATTATACTCACACTGGAGGATGTAATGCAACCAAGCAGACAAGACGAGCAAAATAACCACTACTTAAATTTCATACAAAGACAAAACAAAACTCAAGGATTAACTCACGGACAATTCAAGATTAAATGCCCTGAATGTCAGCTTAACAGAACCAAAAACAAACAAGACTCTCCGTTTTCAGTCAACATTGACCACGAAAAAATCATCTACAATTGCTTTCACTGCAATATCAATGGCATCATATCGAGAGTACAAGGAATAAAAATGCAAACACCACCAATCGTAGAAAGAAAAGTCATCAGCATAAATGAAAACGTAAAAGAAGGTGAATGTATTGATTGGTTGGAAAAGAGAAAAATCGATCCAGAAATTGCAATAAAATCTGGCTGTATCCTAAATATAAAAAATAATAAACCAGTCATTGGTTTTTCTTTCATGTCAGACGATAAAGTTGATGCCATCAAGTGGAGGAGTGCAAACGGGACAAAGACCTTTTGGTGGGAGAATAACGCGCAACGATTGTGGGGGGAGCAGGTAAAAGACAGTGCATTACCTGATGTTGAAAGTACCATCGTGATTACCGAAGGGGAGATGGACACCCTTGCTATCAAACAGGCATTTTTTGGACACAGCAACATCGAAGTATACTCATGTCCGAATGGCGCACCGAGTAAGGTGTCTGATAAAAAGGTTGATCCCAAAGATGATGTTAAATACTCGTATATATGGAATGACAGGGAAAAATTTGAGAACGTAGAGCGCATCATACTTGCTACGGACTCAGATTCAGCAGGGGATGCTCTAGCCGATGAACTTTCTCGCAGACTAAACAAGGCACGTTGTTACCGAATGGAATATGCAGGACATAAAGATGCCAACGAATTACTGATGCTTGAAGGTGAAAAAGCAGTACGCGATGCAGTCTTATTTTCGCCACCAATTCCATTGCACGGATTGAATACGATCGACTTTTACTCTAAAGAATTACAGTCCCTGTACGACAATGGTAAACCGCAGGGAGTATCAACTGGAATGGCATCTGTGGATAAACTTTTCACCATAAAAACAGGTATGCTAAATATAATAACTGGCTATCCGTCTGAGGGAAAATCTTGTTTTTTAGACCAACTGATAATCAATCTCGGAAGAAATCATGGATACAAAACCTGCTACTGTTCTTTTGAGAATCCACCTAGCCTGCACGCGATAAAACTGAGCCAGATTCTGATGAACAAACCTTTTTTTGAAGGACATAACGAAAGAATGTCGCAGGAGGATTTTGATTATGCCCAAACGTGGATCAGCGATCACATTTTGTTTCAAGACTATCAAGACGGAGGATTGGCAACGATAGAATCCGTTTTGGAAAAGGCACAAGCATCTGTAATGAGAAATGGTTGTCGCATTTTGGTCATCGATCCCTTTAATTTTATACATACGGAATCTAAAGGTCGTTTGGAAACTGACGTTGTGTCAGATATACTAAGTCAATGTCAGCTATTCGCCAAACAAACTTCTTGCGTTGTTTTTTTTGTCGCGCACCCAAGCAAGCCTATGGACAGAACAAAGAAACATATAGTAGGGGGATTGGATGTCAGCAAGAGTATGGCGTGGTTTTCCAAAGCTGACTTAGGGATAACCATACATAGAGGGAATGAAGCAGTTGAAGTTCATGTATGGAAAACTAGATGGGGTATTTTTGGTCATCGTCTAGGCAAAGCCAAATTAAGTTTTGATCCAGTAACGGGAAGGTATGGAGAAGCAGAAGAAATCATCGATGACGATTTTGATTGGTCAATCGACTGACGAAGAAGTACATATCAACGATGTGGGGAATGTATTCCTCCACAAAAGACATCACGTTCAATTAACCAAGATCGACAACAGCAAGATTGGTCGTGCTATGGTTTACGATCAACACCTGATCGACAAACTTTATTACCATAAATTTTTAGATGCATCTCAGCACAGGGTATGTGACAGGTACTTGGGTGTCATATCAAAATCAGGCGCACACCCGTCAGGAAGCTCCTGTTGGAAAGAATATTTACCAAATAATAGTTCTTCTTTGAAGCCAGTACCTCGCGCTTGCATATTGATAAAAGTTCAACGCACTATCAAAAGGGAGTGTGGTGGTAAAAAAGAAAACAAGTTTTGGAATTTAATGACAAGGAATCCTGCCACCATTACAACTAAAGGACTATCAATTGTTATAGACTGTTCTAATGCCCTTCTTAATCATTACTGGAACGATCACGAACCTGTTTCTTATTTTCAAGAAGCTCTGACAGCCCGCTCTCTTTGACTGGATCATCGTAAACTGGACTTCCATTCGCATCATATCCAACTCTGTCGGATGTCATCAATCCGCCTGAGTAAATCTCCTTCCCTTCCTGTTCGGCATGATCTTCAATGACAAGTTTTCTTGCATCGGCTTCTGTGTGTATCATATGGATGATTTGTTTGTTGACACTTCTATTTTCTTTTTCGGCAAGTGCTTTTGCCAAATCATATGTATCCTGATCACATCTAATGAATAGGTTTTTCACTACTTCCTCCTAATTTTGGTGTATCTAAAACGACCCCCACTGCGACAGATTCCCTGCCCACTTGGAAGTACCTGTTGTCTCTCATACTCTCAATAGCATGATCAAGGTAATGTTGATTGGCTCGAAGTAAAGGGTTATCCAGTAAACTTATGGCAAACTCCATTGCTTCATCCAGTTCAGCAAATATCCATGTATAGTGTTTCCATTCACCAAATGATTTGGATGAATGACCAACTAAAGATATGGGTTCTTCGGGTTCGGGATTCACAATCTCAAACGTATGTCGGATAACGCTATACATATGCACATTGTATGCCAACTCAATTAATGATTGCAAAATGAAATGTGTTTCATGTGGAACATGGCGGTAGTGTTGGCTTCCAAGTAGGATAACCAACTGCGGTATTATACCAGCCCAGATAAAGGAATATTTACTGGTCTATTATTTTTAAAGGGATTCAAGCACAAAAGTGCTAACCAAGAATACTGCTGTAGGTTTTTTTGTGAACGACTGCCACAAATTTTGAAAAAAAAAGGGTAAGACTTGTAAGTTGCGCGGGAAAACTGAATCAGAAAAACGCGCATCTACTGCCTTACCCTCAAGGGAGAAAAACTCTCCAAGTTAGTGGACAACTGACTGTGGTGGTACGCTTTCTTGTTGTTATCCCACTTAGTCTAGACTTTCAGCGCTACAGCCAGTTATCCACATCCACTTTTGGAGGATCAGTAAATTTAAAAGTAAAACAAGTTGATTAGGTAGTTAACCAATAAACTTACTGTTTGTGTGTACTGTCGTTGATATACCACTAGGTTATAGAAGGTTTAAAAAATACAGCTCACAATTTGATACTAGTACAGGGGATTGCATTTTGCAAAGTGTTGGATTGTCACCGATAAAGGAACAGAATTGATGAGCTTATCCCCCCTCACTTCTTTTGGTCGGAGGTCAATAAAAACAATAGACCAGTAAATATTTTATTTTACTACGGGTTAAGTTCACAAATTTCAGACAAAAAAAAAGGCGCGCCCTACGGATTTTACTCCGCAAGACGCGCCTAATTTTTTAGTACATCGGGTCATCTTCAACAAATGTGCCATACCATTCATTTAAAATGCTATCGGCTAAAGATTTGCTTAACCCTTTTTTCTGCAACCATTCGGATGCACCAAACATACTACTGTCGTAGTTATCCCGAAGATCATCGAGAAGGCTCAAGTATTTGGCTTTATCTTTGGGTGAGATGTCATGTTGTTTGTCCATCTGACACCTCCTCATAATCGCAATCATCGCAAGTTTCCAAAACATCTTGTGATAACAGCGTTGGTTTCCAATCGCCATTGGCTACACTGGTAAGAGTTTCGATTGCCATTTTCAGTGGATCAGAACCTAGCCAAAACTCAACCTGCCCTTGTGTGACTTTTCTTTCTATTTGATTAGCCATCAGACACCTCCTTTCTTGGAAAGGCGATCTTATCAAGTGCATCCAACCTTCGTTTCTTTTCCTCGATGGGAAGTTCATCCCAATCATCAGGAAAATCTAGCAAAGGATGAGTTCGATAAAACCTTGCCCGATACTCAACATTAGACTCAGGATTATCCTGAGTCATAATATCAAACAAGGCAGATACCATGCCTATGGTTTTCATATTATCATTATCCATCCGACACCTCCCACGATATATCATCGAAGTTGATGATGCGATCATCCGATAAATGAACGAGAGTTTCTCCCAAAGCGATAATGGTACAATCTTCGTAGTCCATACCGACCTTGACGATCTTCGCACCTCTTTGATTAATGTGAGGTTCATTTTTTTCTATACTCATAATAGTTTTCCTCCAAAGTTATGAGTTTGAATAACTGATTTCGACCATTTTTGGTCAGCCTAAAATTAGGCTCTGCAATGCAGTCATCAGGGAAAAATACACATTTTTCCTATCAGTTTGTGAAAATCGACCTCGTAGTTTGTCCGTAGAGAGGTTTTAAGGAGGACACCCTTGCTTGGGTATCCCCCTAAAACCACCTTTTTCCTATCTTAACCCTGTTGGATCGATATAAATTTTCTCTCCAAACGGAAGGTCATCCGTATAACTAGACTTCTCAGTCAGCATCCAAAAGACTGGAACGTCAGGTTCAACATCTTCGGAAACATAACCCCACCCATCGGTGAAGTAGAGAAATGCGACTACATCGGATAAGTCATCCGTAGTCCATTTAGGATTGTTATAAAGATTAAAAGGCGGATCAAAATTTGTTCCTCCTCCACCTCTCACTTTCAAATCCAATTCCTCATGGTCTAGTTCATAGACATCCCACCACTCGCCATTATCTTCGTTCTTAATGACAGTGGTCGAGCAGTAGCAAACTCTGATTTTATCGATGCCACATTCTTCCGCTATGTTTTGTAACTCAGTGCCGAAGATATTTAATTCTTCCTGAGAAACAGAACCCGATACATCGATAGCAACAGCCAATTCACCTCCCGATGGTGTCTTTTGAGAAGAGGGTAAATTGATGCCACGCCATTGATGCCTACGATTGAGTCTTTTCCATGTGGTGTCGTTAGACATGGTGCTTTGCAGTAGATCACGAAAAACATCTTTCCAATCTACATCGGCACTATTAACTTCTTTAACTTCACCCCATCCACTACTTGCGCCATCTCTTGACATGGCATTTTCAAGTTTTTCTGCCATAGAGACAGTCCTCTTGATTTCCGTAGAGAGTTCAGACATCTGTTGTTCGGACATGGGAGAGCCATCATCGTTAACAGCATCCCACACTTCACCAACAGTTGATGGAAGGGAAGAATATCCTCCACCTCCACCGCCTGATCCTCCACCGCCTGATCCCGATTCATCATCGGATGATTGAGAACCTCCATCGGGTGATTGAGAATCTCCATCGCCACTTTGTGGCTGATCGCCACCAAGTTGATTGACCGCATCTTGCAATGCTTCGTCATCGTTGGTCAGGGTGCGATAAATTTCCTCTGCACTTTGACCTCGATACTTCGAGTCAATCAATCCGCCTTCGGGTAGATCGTAGCCATTTTCTTGCAACCAAATATTGATCGCAAAATCAGTAGCGTAGTTCCACACTTTAGGATCGCGGGTACTTCGTCTAAGCATATGCTCAAAGATAACGTGAGCGCCCTCGTGAACGAGAACACCTTTAAGTTCATCTTCGGAGATGGAATCAAGGAACGTGGCACAGTAATAAATGTGCCTTCCATCGGTAGCCATTGTTTGACACCTTTCTTCATCGACTTCAACGAGTTCCAGTGGTAACAAAATACTAGCCATACCGATTTGACCTTTCATTAGTTTGGCTCGTGCTTTGACAATCTTGCGTTGAGCATCGCCATCAATCTGCTCTGCTCCCGCAAGGGATTGTTGTATAATTTTGCTCATAATAAATCCTCCAAAAGCATAATTATTAAAAACTGATTTCATACTTTCGTAATCCTCAGGCGAGGTAACACACCTCGCTATCAGTTTGGTACTGGGGGGAAAAGAAATATTTACTGGTTAATAAATATTTCCCACCCCCGCACCATTTCCTACTTCATCGCCTTATCGAGAAATGATCCCTTGAGATCATCAACCGAATCAGCCAAGTCTTTAGCAACTTTCTTGCGTTTAGACTTTGCTTTGTTATCCGATTCTCTCAATTCAGAAACTTCACCCAACCGAGAAACAACAGCGACCAGTTTTTGATGCGCTTCCTTAACATCAGGATCGCCACCTAAAATGTCGTTGTTGATCGAAGGCAAACTGTCGAGTGTTCTTTTTAGATTTTCAAAACTCGAATCTTTAAAGAAACCACCCTTCCGCTTGTTCTCAGGATCGTAGCTTTTCAACTTGCCAACGAGATGATCGACTTGATCAAGCAATGATGAAACAACATCTTTCATCACGTTACGAACATTGCCTTCCACTCTTTTGCGAGCATCGTTCTCAATTTTCTTCTTGAGATTTTCCGAACAGTTAAGGCGAATATCCTTCGTTGACTCATAATCAGAGACAGCTTCCATTTCAAAATCAAAACGAAACTTCTCACTTAGTTCATCAACATCGGGATAGTCATTGAGATTAAATGCATCACCCAACTGTAACTTGGCAGACTCGATCAGGTCAGGATATCGTTTCAGAAATTCATCAACCTCTTGGTTAAATTCTTTCCGACTCACTTCAACCCTTTCCATCAATTCATCCAACCTTGTTACAGGAACTAATCTCCATCCCGACACAACCTTACCTGTGTAGTGGTCACTTGAGTTATCATCCCAAGCCACTGTCGTAGGGTAAAAAGTGTTGTTACGGAATTGATTAATTATGCGCCTGAAGTATTTGACCGACTCTTTGCCGACCAAGTATTTCTGCACATTGAGATATGACTCATTCGCATCCGCAGAATTAGCTAGATCACCACGCAACTTTTTATCCGATTTAATACCCGAATAATGTTTAGTGGTCAGTCTAACCTTGACCGCGTTCTCACTTAACAATGTTTTATTCTTACTCATAGTAATATCCTCCAAATATGAATAATTATAATTAACTGATTTCATCCTTTTGGAATCATTCAGGCGAGGTACACACCTCACTATCAGTTTTGGATAAAGGGCAGAAGAAATATTTACCAGTAAATACTTTCTTCCACCCTTTTCTCCATTTATATCTCGAGGTCTTGGTTCGCAACCTTGAAGTCCACGAATGTTTTAGACTCTTTAACTTCTGCTCTCGCGTTTGCGATCTGTCTTACAAACAGAATCCCAAACTCAGGAGTAGGCATCCTCTCGATGTATTTCAATGCATTTGAAAAGTAATCATGGATCACTGAATCTTTTGCATCTTTCATTACACTGAGAATCGCACAGATTGTTGCGTAGCACAGACCTGCTTTGTCAGGAACATCGACTTTTTTACCAGTCAATATTGCTTTCAAATTAGGAACGTCATCTTTTAGCGATAGGAAAGTTGAAAATTCTATCGCCTGTTCCTCACCTATATCAGTAGCAAACAGTAACTGATATAAATCTTTAGGAGGATCGGTTTTCAATGTATCCGATAACCGAGTCCAAGATCGAGGTGATGGCTGTGGCGATACAACTTTAGGATCAAAAACATTCAGCGCATCCTGACGATATGAGATATATCCCGCAACGTCTTGATGCACATCACTCGATCCCGCCCATGCCAACCAGTCATCAGTGTTATGCTCAAAATCAATGACTGAGCATCGACCAATAACATGGCTAGGCAGTTTGAAACTTCCTGCCCTGTCACTAGCACGATTTCCTGCACAGATGATTTTCCATCCATCACTAGGGAAAACATATTCACCTAATCTTTTCTCGTAGATAAGTTGACCCACTATTGCCTGAACCGATTGGCTCGATTGGGGATATTCGTCAAAAAACAGAACACCCTCACCACTCTGTGGCAGATTGCCGAGAAAGGCACGTTTTTGAACATTGTTGTCATCAATATATGGCAATCCGCCTAGGTCTACGCTCTCATAGAGTGAGAGACGAAAGTCTACAAATCCGAATTGATTTTTATTGGGATTAACTTCACCCCGAATCACTTCGAGATCACCTGATAACTCGTTAACGATTTCCTCAACGACTGCTGATTTACCGATACCAGTTCCTCCTAAGAAGAATGGTGTGTTGTTGCCCTCTAATACATTGAGAGCGCATTGTTTTGCTTGTGTTGGTTTCATGATACTTCCTCCAAAAATGAATAACACATTAAAAAAAATCGACCAATAAATGATCGACCAATAATCGAATGATTATCATAAAGCGCACCCTCCGATGCGCTTGAGTTAGTCACTCGGTGTAGTTTATGAAAAGATAGATGTTTTATTTAAGTATATGCGTATGTATTCATCATATTGATAGTCATCAGAGTCCCAAAATGTGGTATCTGATAAAACTTCAAACAAACCATCCTTGAAATCATCAGACTTAGATTTAAAATCTTTTGGTCTGATGTTTCCAACTATTGTCCAACCATCAGGCAAATTTATAAAAGATGGAATCGGATTTCTTCTGTGTGTCTTTTGAGAGTAATGCCCTGAGGACATTGCTTTCTTTCCTCCCGTCTTTTGCAATTTAATAACAAATGGTCGATTGGATTTTTTAGGATTAGTGAGATAAACACCATAAGCATATTTATTATCTTGGTGAAATATTCTAGCATCCCTATAAGCCTGATTTTTATAAATACTAAAATCCTTTCCAATAATAGACTCAAAAGAATTGTATGCATTTGTACGTTCCCACAAAACCCATCCATTGTTCGGATGTATTTCAACAAAGATGTCATCACCAATTTCGCCTACGCCATCAAATTTAATTATTGCTTCATCAAATGAATCTATCGTTTTTGACTCTTCAATACGATAACCTTCTTTTAACCAAGCAGTATTAGCAAAGCGTTTGCCATCTTCAGTTATGACCACGACAAACACTCTATTTGATGATCCAAACTTATGTGGTTCTTTGACTAGAACGATAATATCGTTTTTGCCAAATCCGTTGTGTGGTGCTATTTGATTTTCCATAACTATTTTCCTCCAAAAGTTATGAGTTAAAAAAGATCGACCAGTAAATGATCGATCACCAAGACTGCACCCTCCAATGCAGTTTCGCTCAGATTTTCGCTGAGTCTCGTCAGTTGGTTTATTCGGCTGAAATATCAGTTAATACAGACTCTGACCCATCTTCCCATATTACTTGTACGCTCCCATTTGGGATATCAATACAAGTTAAATCATCAGAAATATTTACTGATGCTTTAGGCTCTAAATTACTAATCAAAGTAACCGCCTTTTTTACAGTTATTTCAGATGCGCCAGTTCCTTTTATTACTTTTATCATAACTATCTCCTCCAAAAGTAATTGGCATAATTGCCATCGATAAATAATCAAAATGATTATCACAAATTCCACTCACAAAAAGTTAATCCGTCAGGATACTTTTATGTAAATGGAATTGAGTTAATCACTTAACCTCGTTAGTTCCATTACCATTTACAAGATGCTCATTGTGATACTTGATGCAATCTTCCACTGATTGTTGGACAGTTCTGCGAAGGTCACGAGATATATAGTCAAGTTCATCGTTCTTATTTTTCCTAAAATCTACCCATGACTCTTGATCCAAATCCAATCCTGTTTGTCGCTCAAGTTCACGAGCAACTTGCCGACTTTTTTTGAATCTTGTTCTCATCAGGATATTTCTAGTGCTTTCATTTTTTCTCAATTGTTGCTTTATATAATCAGGCATTTTTTTCGCCATGATTTTCTCCAAAAGTTTCGACTTAATTGTCGCGTTCAATAATCTAAAAAATGATTACCATAAATCCCACTGTAAAAAGTTGATCCGTCAGGATACTTTTATAAATGGGATTGAGTTAATCACTGGTTTGTTTTGGTTACACGTACTGAATCATCGCACCAACTGATATCAGTATCAGTCCAGTCATGATGCCCTTGAATTGTATTGCCAATATGATCCTGTAAACAATTCGCACCAATATGAGCAATGTAACTTTTCACATCATTGCGAACCATGTCGGCAGTAACCTCGCCATCTTCAGTTTGATCGCCACTGATTTTCATAAATAATTTATATGTATTTAAGTCAATGTCCACTGTTGTTGTAACTTTAACTTTCATAATTATTTCCTCCAAAAAGTTATAAGTTAAAAAACTGATTTCGACTCTTTTGAGTCAGCCTTTAAATAAGACCCTGTTTTCACAGTCATCAGGGAAAATCGCATTTTCCGATCAGTTTTGCTATCAGTTTGCTATTTTTGACGCTCTCAGATCGCGCTGACGACATTTTTAGAGGGATACCCTAGTGCTAGTATCCCCCCAAAATGCCATTTAACTAGGCAACGCTGTAATCGATGAAACTTCTCCATCCCTTCAATAACCTGAAGTAATGGTATCCGTTCTGATTGCCTTGAATCACAATCTCACCCCTGTTGATTTTGGCTACCTGCTCGCCATCTTCAAGATGTGACCGCAATTGTTTTTTGTCTACTACATAAGTAGGCGCTGAGTTATTTCCTATCATTTTACTTCTCCAAAAGTGTTGGCATGATTGCCACGTTCAATAATCTAAATGATTACCATGAATCCCACTCCGAAGAATGGGATCGAGTTAATCACTCTTTATTCTTGGTATCTTTTATCGCTGTGGACAATTCCTTCATATCCTTTTGGTGCAGAACCAATGACACCCAACAAAGCAGACCATGTGTTAACGATGGATTTAATTTTGTCGTCTATTTCCTCAAACTCGAGATCGAGTTCCTCAAGCGCTTCCGCGTCTGTTGTTTTTGGGATGTCGGTACTTATGAATTTGTTGTCATAAGCCTTGAGCCAATTAAGTTTAATATCAATGTCGCTCACATCCCATCTAGAGGAGCGTATATGCTCTTCAACCTGATCAATTATGCGTTGATAATTATCTAATCGATCTTTTGCTACATCAAGATCATTTCTTCGTTCCTGTATTTTTTCTGATAGTTTCATTTTGTTAACTCCAAAAGTTTCTGCACCCCAAAATTAGGATGCTCTTCATACACGTTAATTCGTGGACTGTTTGGCATGAATCCCTTAGGCATCGACTTTACGATTGATTTAACCTGTCTTTCTTATCCGTTGCTGTTAGTTCGCGGGAAGCCGACATTACTTTGCCGTTAAGAGTCAGTTTTTGGAACACCCATACTGCTTCTTGGATGAAAGGTCTGTGAAAGCACCAATTAGATTATGAGTAATGTGGGAATCTAAAAACCACAGCAAGACCAAGATGCTTGCGATTTCAAATTTAGTTTTTCTATAAGTTCTCCCTGTGTTTGGTTAATTTGAGATTCAAAGATATCAAACGAGACACAATATGCAACATTTAATTACCATTATTCTGACTCATTAATAGTAGCGCCCTTCCCAAAAGAACTGAGACCAATTAATATTTCTTTGTAAGTAACACCAACAAAGGAGTACGGCAAGATGGCAAAAAAGAATAAACCTGACCTGACACTGGTAGGGAAAAAAGAACTGACCTATAAACAGAAGAGATTTGTATCCAACTGCGCTCAAATTCCGCAGAAATTTTCAGGCATTAAACAAGCCTATTGTGATGCATATGATGTGACCATGAATAAGGATGGATCGATTCCTAAATGGGTCTCGAAGGATGCATCGTTGTTACACTGCACACCCAGTATCACCCTAGCGATCTCCATGAAGCAGAAGCGATCTGATGACATCTCACAGGCATCCTCGGTCAGGACGAGACTCTATGTCATAGAACGATTGTATGAGGAGTCCAAGACAGGTAGTGATGCATCGAGGGTCAGAGCATTAGAGTTGCTAGGAAAGTCATGCTCTATGTTTTCCGATGTTGTGGAAACAAAAGAATTTGAGAGTAGTCATGAAATCAAAAGTGAAATAGAGCGAAGATTGAAAACACTCATGGCAGAAAATGAGTAATCCGACTAAACCATACGACTATCACACTAGATAAAATGACACTGTAGGAC